>Ga0208299_1001212_pt1 | contig 19887 bp, 28 predicted proteins | sample 15_taG_FD_184089 | JGI IMG/M metagenome (GOLD analysis project Ga0208299, IMG submission 184089) | Marine viral communities from the Subarctic Pacific Ocean - 15_ETSP_OMZ_AT15312 metaG (SPAdes) (version 2) | ecosystem: Environmental > Aquatic > Marine > Oceanic | place: Pacific Ocean | collected...
CTAGGGCTGAGGTTTCGTTTTGCGGCTTGAAGTCGAGCCTTCTTTGCCAGACGTTGTAGACTTCGTGGACCGGTTTATAAAGCGAATCGATGGCGCTTCGTTGTAAATCGGGTGATCCTTCGGTGCCACTTTGATCCCAAATTCTTTGGCGATCTTTTCTGCTTCTTTTCTCGTTATGCTCATAGAGTTCACTCTCCTGTGCTATTAAGGTTATATTATACGCTTCTTTACTGAAGAAATTAGACATCAAAGTTTGAAATGCTCTGAACTCTGTTTCTCCATATTTAATGTCTTCGTCCCAGTAATTACTATCCAAGAACTTGAGACCTTTGCCGTCACCTAGCCGTGGTTAAATTGTTTTTAAACCTTCTTTGGTGTTTTACGATAGAAAATTATAGCACCCTCATCAGTGATAATAGCACCTTCTTCTGTGGTTGCAGTAATTATATTTAATTCGAGCTGTTGCGTTATGTCAAAATGTGCTAAATCCTTATTCATAAGATGCAGTACCGCGACTAACGGGTCCATACCCATTTCAATTAAATACGTTGATACTATTATTGATACATCAATGCCTGAATTATATCCATCGTTGTATCTTCCAGGTAACTGTTTTAGAAAGAACGGTCTGTGCATAGCAAATGGAGCACCAGTTTCAATAGTGCGTTTTACGCCGCCCATAAATGCGTATGTACATGCACTATAACATTTTGAATCTTCTGTAATAATTGTGTTTAATCCAGATTCTCTAATAGTAAACCCAATATTAAGGCTTTCCATCATATTTCCGCCGTTTGAATCAAGCATTATCGTGTCTATGTCAGTTTCTTTTGATAGATGATACTTAAACGTCTCGAAGTCACCTTTCACAAATTCGTCTGTTAGTAATAATATACCTGGATATTCCGTATTTGTGTGAAAACTTAGTGCATACGAACACAATGGACATAATGCCAATAACCCAAATATAACTGCTATTAATGCTTTTTTATACATAATACCTCCCCTAATAAATAAAATGTTATTTTTGCATATAGTATTTAGCAATCGTTTAATATAAAACAACTCAATAATATTTTAATATTTTAATATTTGTATAAATAAAAAAACTACAACGTGTTGTGAAACCATTGTAGTTTGTTGTATAAACACAACAAAAATATTTTATTAATATAGGAAAACATAATGAACAAATTATTACTAGCAACTACTGTTGCAACTACACTGAGTACAACTGCTTTTGCAGGTGCTTCTATCACTGGTAACTACGAAGGCACATTTACAGACGGCAATCCGGGTGCATCAACATTTGCACAAGACTTAGACTTAACATTAAAAGGCACTGTAGCAGACGGTACGACTGTTACTGCTACATTCGAAAACCTTACAGGCGGTTCAACTGTAACTTCTACTCAGTTATTCATTGAGACAGAGATCGAAGGTCTTAACTTTAAAGGCGGTAACTACAAATCGCAAAATGGCGCAGGCTTAATGCAGAAGAAATCTGCAGTAACTAACCAATTTGAATTAGGTACAGATGTAGCAGGATTCGGTGTATCAGTTGCACAAACTTCAGGCGACGCGAACGCTACAGTTGACGTAAACGGTTCAGTTGCAGGCATTAACGTAAACGTACAGAACGCTGGTAACGACACACGTTATGTAACTGCTTCTACAAGTATTGCTGGTTTGGATATTGCTGTTGAAACGCAGGAAACTGCTACAGGTACTACTAACACAGGTGCTTCTATTGCAACTACAGTTGCAGGCATGACAGTAACAGGTGTTATTATCGAAGTTGAAGATACTGCAGGTATTACACAAAACGACGGTATTTTAGGCGACATTAGTGATGCTTCTAACGGTAAAACAATTACAGGTGTAGTTGCTTCAACTGAAACTGTACTAGGTACAGTTACCGGTAAGTACATTGATAAGAACGATGCTACTACATACGTTGGTAAGTTACAGCGTGGTGTTATGGAGTACGGTTACACTAAGACAGAAGACACAGATGGTGTGTTTGATGCAGTGCTTTCTGTTTCTTTCTAATAGAAACTTAGCATAGTAAAAGGGTTCCTTATTTGGAACCCTTTTTTATTGACTTGATTTAATTGTTGTAGTCAAACACGCCAATTGAATCAAACCCTAACGGGCGTACGTAGTTCATTAAGTGTATTGCATGATTTTAATCGTCGTAATGCTGTACTTGAAGAGCAGTTTAATTCTTTTGCTAGTAATACTGAAGTAAATGTTTTATTTTCGATTATAAATTTTATTGGTGCTACAGGCATTACCATGCTCCTAATGCTAATTTTCGCATACGTACTTCTACTGTGTTGTCTGTCATGTTGATAATTTTTCCTGGTTTGTTGTTAACTAAACGGTCGTGTATGGGCTTCAGCAAATCATGTATTGTTTTACTTCTGTGTAATCTTGCTCTTGCAGTGCTATCGCTACAATTTAGTATCCTAGAAATTTGGGGGGACGTAAATACTTTGCCTTCGATTATATGTTTTTTGTAAACTTTGGAATGCAACGGTACGTAAAGTTCTTCTATTGAAGTTGCAACTTTTAATCTATTGCGAGCAGTTTGTTGCGATACGTTTAATTCTTTGCCTAAGTCAATAGCATTAAATTCCTTATTTTCAATAATATATGTTTTGTATTTCATGCGCATAATTATACAAAGAACTGGAATAGAAATGCAAGTAATTAATAAAGAACATTACAATACTATTATTCAAGATGCATTTCCTATGTATGAATTTTATCCTAGTATTCTTGAAAGACCATTAGAAAACAAATGTTGGAATTTAAACCTCCCCAATGTTTCTAATAGATCAGGAATTGTACTTCATACACAGGATAATTTAAATGTTACGCAAAATGGTATTTTTACCGAACTATTAAAAATAGAAGAGTTCTATGCTGACAAAAACATTAAGAATGTAATTGTACTGCATTGGAATCATGGCTTAAGTAAGTTATATAACGGTGTATTAAAACTAGTTGAATTCCCCACGCACAGTTTTGATTTTATACAAAACTTTAGCCAGCAGTATAATAAGTGGAGTGCTGTCAATGACAAAACATTTGAGAATAATTTTATGTGCTTAAATGGAAACCCAAGACATCACAGAATTTTAGTTTACAATTATTTAAAAAGTAACAATAATGCATTTGTAAGCATCTCAAGTAGTGACGATATTGACCCTAAACTACATTATAAAAATTACAATTTTGACAATACTCAAAATTTTATTAATTTGTTACCTGTGTATAAGAGCACAGCAGTTAATGTCATTACTGAAACTATGTACTACGAAAACTGTGGTATTATTACAGAAAAAACATTTCAAGCATTTGGAGCAATGCAATTACCTATAGTTATTGGGTATAAAGGAATAATTAACGATCTTAGAAGTTTTGGCTTTGATATGTTTGATGATATATTGGACAATAGTTACGACACAATGTCAAATGATATTAGATGGAAAATGGCATTGGATTTAAATAAACCCGTACTTTCAAATAATTTTAATTACACTAAATTACTTCCCAGACTATTAAATAATCAACAGTATCTTTTAAATGGCAAATATTTGGAGTTGTTATTGAATAAATTCAATAAACATGTTAATGATATACTTTTATAAATGTGTGGAAGTCACCATAAAGATTTATTAATGTTGCTTCCTTACTACCAAACATAACTAGTTTGGATTCAGTTCCAAGCCCATCAATGTAGTACGGACATTCAAAGTTCTTATCCATTGTGATTAAGTTTCTTGTAGTTGTTAATTGTTTAACATTAAACGAATATGTGTTATAGTTCATTTTGTCAAGGATCTTGAACCCTGCGTTAGTTAACCGCAATCCGCCGTTCTTTCTGGAGTTAATCCACCATTTTATAAATGCGGTTCTGTAATCGTACCTGGACTTTGCAGAAAATGCTCGAAGCATTTCATTTGTAACAACCATTTTTTTATTTTGGATAGATGGTTTCTGCATGCGTTAGTGAAACTACTGTGAATTTATTTGTATGAAATTGCTTGTTTAAATTTTTTGCTAAATTAATTGCATGTCCTTTATTTGAAAATGAAACATTTTTGTATTTAGGCGCAACAAACGCAACAATACTTACTGTTTTCAAATTAATAGGTTGGTTATTGTAATACACTGCCCAAATACCTTCACTTTTTAGTATTTGGTTGGTTTTTTGTGTAGTTTTATTATGTGATTCTATTAAAACAGTTGGTGGCGGTCTCGACATTATAAAAAATAAAACATTTGTAGTATGTATGTATTTATTTTTAAATCACCAGTTACCACCAGACATTTCGTTGTTATTAGAGACATTGACTGGTGGGGTTTTTTCAATTTCGTGTAGTGCTATTAGCAACTTGGTAATGTCGCTGTGGAGGTTTTTTGCTTCTGCTAATGAAATAACGAAGTCCTTGGAATTACGTGCTTCAAAGAACTTAATTTTGTCTATGAAGTTATTAATATGAATCATTTGATGGGTTTTCTTTGTATGGACCGTGATATTCGTTTCTTTCTAGAATGATTAATTTGGGCGATAGGATAGTTTTCCATTTTCCCTTAATATTAATTAAATAGTATCCTGCGGCAAACCACGATTTACTATCTTTGTCTTTGGTATATAACGGTAATTTAGATTTCAAGTTCCATACTTCGTTATATGCTGTGTCTGTAAACGGATACCCGTAAATGATATTATTATTTGACGTTGTTATATTGATTTTATCTTCCAAAACAATGCCTGTTTTGATTTTTAATTTATCAAGTGTCTGAAATAATGTTTTTTTGCCTTTAATACTAAGTGAATAACCTAGTTGTGTACTATTTACTTCTCCTACTTTTACTGATCCATCTTTTAAAATCCAGAATTTATTAGATACGGGTTTTGCTTTAATCATTGATTAATTCTCCTTGGTATGTTTTGTTTAACCATTTAGCATATTGATCTGGTTGATTTGAAATACTGACTAGGTCGTATTTCCCACAGAAACGCAAGAAGTGTATTCCTACACCACCCACGTTTTTGGAAGTTATTGTTTTTGTTATTGTGTCGTCCACTATTTCTTTTATACTTTCTGGTTGTGCAGTTAAGTCTATCAACTGCTTGTTTCTTTCGTAGTCGTCTAATACACGGTGTTCTATCTCATTATGATCTGTCCAGTGCTGTAACATGAGATTATTCCATGCGTAGCCTTTTTTGTCTATGTCCTCAAATGCTTCTAATAATCCAATACGTTTTTTTGTACTTTTCTTTCGTACTCCGGGGAAAGCACTAAAGATATTATCTGCTGAATCTCCTCGCATACATTTTTCAAACAAAAGCCATAAGGGGTTAGGGGGCTGTTTTGGTTCTTTTGTTTTTTTATCAATAATTAATTGATCTTTGTAGTCGAAGAAGCCATTGAGAGTGATCAGTTGATCTGTAATTCCGTTGTATTGCACAACTTGATTAGTGATTAGTTGATAAAAATCAGAATCACTGCTGACAATTACATGTTCATCCGTGGGATGTAACGCAATCCACCTAGCGATTAGGTCGTCTGCCTCAGCATTGTCATTTTTAAGAACGGTACAATTTGTCCTTTCTTGTAGGTATTTATTAAATTTTTCAAAAATCTCGAAAAACTGAGCATCTTCTTCGATTTCTTTTTCGGACATTTTATCGCGTTTTTCTTTACGGTTCTTTTTGTATGGCTCGTAAAAGTCTTTTCGCCAACTACGCCCATCCAAACAAAAAATGATATGATCGGCGCCATGTTTACGTACTACTTTGTTTACTGAACTAAACATTAAGTGCAAACAAAACCCAAGTTTAGTCCATGTATCACTAGCACGATGGGTTGAGTGTCTTGCTCTGAAAAACAAGTTCATTGAGTCTACTAAAATATATTTCATATGTTAAATTAGGCTATTTTTAACTATATATTTTAACAGGTATTTACTCCATAGTGTATGTCCATCTTCGCCGAAGTGGTAAGATTGAGGCGAAACTGTGTGTACTCCTTGTTCAAGTAAATAATCACTATAATTGAAATTTTTATTATACGGCTCTATATAAGAGGCACCAAAATCAAATTTGGTTTGTATTTGGTTAAATGTGTTGTTTCCATTAAAGAATACATGCTTAATATTTTTGTCATTTAGCCATTTGTGCAACTCAATTATATCTTTATGTGCATTTGTAGTTTTATGACGCCAATTAACACTTGATATATACTCTTTGTATTTTTCTACATGACTTGCCGGAACAATGTCAGTGCCACTGGCATTAATTTGATAATATATGTCGTCTATTAGCCATTCTTCGCGTTCCCATGTACTCCATCCAATTATAACAAATAAGTCAGTAACATCTTGTGGATAATTGTTAATGTATTCTTTGGTTGTACGAACAATTCTGGTATTACTTGCGGCACTTTCTGCATCGCAGTAGAATGCCATTTTTAAAAGTACACTTAATTTTTTGCCCCATGACACTGCTAAGTTATCTGGGTGTGGTAATCGGCCTAAGTGTACTAAGTTGCTGTCATCTTCTGCAAATGCATGTGGATTAACCGCTTCGGCCGCCGCAGTATGACTGTCGCCATTTACATACAGAATCATTAACTAATTTCCGATCTGCCGTTACCTAAATCCTTCCTACGAACAATATTTGGGTCGCTTTGTTCTTGTTCGTATGTTTCCATAACAATATTTCTACAAATGTTTTGAAACCATTGATCTACCATATCAGCATCCGTCTTTCCTTGATAACCTGACTTCATTAAACGAGTAATAAAAATGTCATTCCAATCCAATTCAAACGAACCATTACTGATATTTGCCATGTCAACATCCATATCAAGTACAGATACCCAAGGCTCGCCTTGTTTGGTTGCCTTTTCTTTTGCAGAAAGTAATTTCTTCTTTTCGTTTGCTTTCTTTTTATTCTTTTTGCTTTTGAATGGATTATTAAACTTCATTTAGTGGATTGCCTTTGCTATTTTGATTAATATATTGTTTAAAAAGTTTCCTGTATTTAAACGTTTTAACAGTCTTATATTTTTTTTACTTCTTTTGGTAATATCATTTATGTCATGCGGTGTTAGTACTGTATCTTTTAATTCATTCATTATACCCATAATAGCATTTAACCTATCGTAAGAATCAAAAACACAATCATACCTATGGTGGTCAATATAATCACCGAATGTGTCAAAGCCCAAACTAGATAAGTATTCAACTGATTTTGGCACAGAGTATAGAACCCACAGTCTCGGAGTTTGTAATGAGCGAAATATTTTTTCACTGAATGTAATGTCTTTATCAAATGGGAATGACTCCACGATTAGTGATATGTCAGTGTTGTACTGAATGTCATAAGGATATTCGTCCCCGAAGTTGTTGTATGGTATTAGTTGCAGTGCCGATTCATGTACATTCAAGGGGAACTTATTACCGAATGTACTTAATAATTCATTGGATATATTATTGAATTCATCAGTGGGAGAGGTGTTATTGTGATTAAACACGTTATAACTGCAGTAGCATTTATCCAATAGTTTATTTTCTATTAATTTATAAAACACCATTTGCCTTGCATGTGTTGAACGATGCATTAATACCGAGAATTTCTTATGTATTTCTAATTTTTTAAATTTATATGTTGTGCTATATATACCAAAGAAATAAGGACTAAGGTTTATAACTTCTATGTTTTTTAACTTTGATTTAACTACATTGTCCGTAATTAGTATCTTTTTAAAACCATTAAATTTAATAGAATTTATAAAATCTATAGACCGCTTGATTGAATTTACTAACCTCACAGCAACTATGATTTTTTTATTTTCATTCACATAGAATAACAATCCAGAAGTTTTAAAATCTCCCACTTCCACTAGACCACAACCCATTAACTTGTCTCGTATTTTGGATATTATTTCTATTTCTTTATCAAAACACTCGGTTTCATATTTATTATGTGTGAGTTGGTATAGGAAAGGCATTGCCTAATTTTGTAATTTAGTAACTGTAATCTGCTTTGTTAGTATTGTAGTACAGAATTTAGTATCCTATACCTGTTGTTCAACAATGTCGTTAACAAATTTTTCGCCGTTGAGTAACTTATCCCACATTGCAGGATCACGCCATTCATCTTTAATGTCTTGGCTGAACGTAATATCTTCAATGCCCCAATCTACCCAGTCCATATCTTCTCTACGTGACTCAGCATAACCTGTTTGGGTCTCGTGTACACGTACAGCATGTACTTCGGGATCTTGTTCGCCGTTGTTAAACTCTGTGTTCTTAACAATAGCATCAATAACTTTAAACATCATAAGTGAATATGCTTCTGCACTTGGACTTACTGGCATATTAATAACTCTTGCTGAATTATTGTAGATGAAGTCTTTAAACTCTCCGCTCTCTTTATCCCACATACTATAAGCATGATCAAATGAATCAACAAAGTCGCCAATTGTACTTTTCATTAATCCAAAGTCCATGATCATTTGACCATTGTCTAAGCCTTTTCCTGTAAAGAATACCTCTACTATATAACTGTGTCCATGCAAACTAAACTTACAACGTTTACTTGAACAGTTACGTACGATATGTGCGCCTTCGAATTTAAATTGTTTTCTTATGATCATAGTTCTTCTAGTACTCCTAATACTTCTGCTAAAATAATTAATATTCCGGCAACTACTAAGTCACCAGCAATTAAAAAACCACCTGCACCAAAGCGTATTCCACTCTTAACTAAACTAATGTAAAAGTGTCGTTTGCTTGGATCTTTTGGTTGTATAACCATTATGTACCCCAACTGTTTCCAAATAAAGTTATATGAAGTCTAGGACTAAATTTGTATCCATGTTTCATACATAAATCAGCAACATTACGTTCTGTTAGTTCCTGACCTTCTAATGTTGCGCCTTCTGGCATTAAATAAACATCTTCTATAACAACACCAGCATCTGCATATTTAGCAAGTGCTTGTTCCACTTCAATAATATCTTCTTTATCGCGAATAACAAACTTTAAGTTAATATTAGAATTACGTACTTTATTCATTGATAGTAATGCGTCTGCATCGATTGCAATGCTTTGATCTTCGCCTGTTATTGATAGTTTTGGACTACACATCCAAGTTATATCCATTGGTTTTTTATCGTACATTATGCGATCATCGTGTAGGAAATTTAAATATTCTGTAAACTCGTTTATAACTTTCTTTGATCCGTTTGTTTCAAATGTAAGGTGAGTTAAGTCTTTCAATTCTGGGTGGTCAAACATTTCAATGTATGCTTTTTGCCATCCAAGTAATGGTTCGCCACCTGTAATTACTAAATGGTTATCTTTACTCCAAGGTGCAAATTCCGATATTTTGTATGCAAGTTCGGCTGTTGTAGCAAATGGACTTAAATGCTTGTACTTAGCACTCCACGAAGCACTAGAGTCGCAACCAATGTCTACTACTGGAAGATCTTCTACAGACTTAACATTTGAAATGTCCATTAACATATGGGGCATTTCTTCTTCTGGAATGTGGTTGTCTCTTGGCTGTCCGAAGCCCTCGCAAGTTAGGTTGCAACCAAATGTTCTTAGGAATACACTAGGTGTTCCTACCCATTTACCTTCGCCTTGTATGCTGTGAAATATTTCGCTGTATCTTATTCTCATAGGTTACTCTTAAAATGTTTATTACATTATATAGTAATAAATTCTAGTAACCTATAGTTTTATACCGTTTTATGGATTATCGATTAATATAATATTAAACGTAGATGATACTACTGTTATAGTCCATTGCATTAGTTAATTGAGTTGTATTGGGCTCAAAACTATGTGCTAAGTAATCCATTCTAACCTCCTCAAGTTTAATTTAAAGTTTAGTGAATATATCTATTCCCTACGCAGTATTGTTGTTAAGAAAGATGATTTCTTATCTCTCTTATAATTACTACCAAAATTCGGTGAACAATTAATCCACCAAAAGCTCCAATCCAAACTTCTTGTCCGTTTGCATTTGCAATGACCATTCCAAATAACATAAAACAAACAATAATAAAAATGTTAAACATCCACCACAATACATTTTTCATTGTCATTGTGTGTAATTAGTTGAATTTGTATTATAATTTGCCATTATGTCCAAGGTCTCCCGTCTATAAGTGTAGTTCCATTTTGTACTAAAGCGCCTATGTTACTTGTTGCATTATATCTAGTTGACAGTAACGTAGCATCTAATGTATTTCAGGTAATATTACGCCAGATATTAAAAGATCTGTAATATGGTTTAGTAAGGTCAACGCCGCCACTAATAGTACCGTCATCTGCTACTGTTTTGCCTTGTCGTTTTGCTTCGGCAATTTCTAATTTTGAATCTTGTCTGTCGCGTTTAAGTGCTAAGTGCGAAATACCGTTTGCTGACATAATATACAAACATAATTAATATGTTTGTATTTATGCACTAACTAACATCGTTATGATGTAACCATGCTTTTATTGACCATATAATTAAATATGCTGTCCATAGTACTAATGCTATAACAAGACCTATGTTTAATCCAAAGGCACTACCAGTAAGTATCGCTTCGAAGGCGAGAACGGTCCGCCAATTACTGCAATAAGAACTTCCATATCTTTTTCCTTTATTAATTAAAATTTATATTCAAATGTAACATTAAATGAATGATTATCATTTGCATCTGCAATGATGTCTGTTTTCAATGCTACATCTTCGTCTTCTTCTCTAAAATAGTAAGTATGCGTTGCACCAATAAATGGTACTGTACTTGTTCCATAGTTACTACTTGACGAATCATAATGCATAACTCCATTAGAATCAACACTATTTGGAATAGATAAATCAATTCTACTATTGTTTAGTACTTTAGGCTTAACACCTGCATAAAAAGTAAAGTCATCTAAATCAACACCAGCAATGATATATGCAGAAATTGCATCATCCACACTCTCTACTAACCCTTTGCTAATATTGGTATTAGTGTGCATTGCACCTGCTTGTGTCCATAGATTATCGTTGTTCCAAGTAAGGCTAGCGTCAATTGTAGTTGCCCCATTTACTTCGCCCCATACTCCCGACATATTCAAGTAAGGACTATCTTTAGTTTTACTGTACGTAATATTTAAATCTAACTCATTATCAACATTATGTGTGTATCCAAGCACATACGTATCTTCGTTATTTGTACCTAAAGTGAAGTTTTGGTAATTTGCAGTTTTGATATTTGCTTGTTTAACTGCCCAAGATTGCCCACGCTTATGTCTAAGTTGTTCAATATTAGTACTACTATTATTAACCATTGAACTTAAATCTACAGTAAAGTCTCTGTCAAAAATATCAACAGCACTTACTGAACTAACATCTGCATTAATGCCTTCTGCTGAAATACTACCACTAATAGAAGCAGTTGTTCCTGTGCGTCCTGTTGTACTAATCCCCAACTCGCCGATTGGACGTGTTGCTTTATCCAAATCCATTAGACCTTGACCGTGTGTATTAACACTATAGTCTGCTAAGTTCTTATTAGCAGTTTGTAATAGAACTTGTGCAATATTACTACCCTTCATGTAAGGCCACATTTGATGTACAATTGATACACCGGCAGTAACAGCAGGTGCTGACATACTTGTACCTGACATCCTTTTGTATCCGCCGTCGTTATATGTACTGTTAATATTTGTACCTGGTGCTAGGATATAAAAATCACTAGTTTTGTACGGGTCATTACATTGTGTTGTGTAGTCTTTACATACATGTCCAGATTTAGCACCGTCGATAGACTGTGTTGATGTATTCCAGTTTCCTGCTACAAGCATTCTGCCATCTAGTTCCAAGTTACCGTTGCTATCAACTGCACTAGCAAATGTAGCAGGGTTTTGCACATAATCAAGTCCACTATTACCAGCACTTACTACAAGTACAAGTTCGTCTGGAATTACATCTTTCCAATTAGTTGGATTTTCTAAGTTGTAGTAATTACTACCGCCATAAACCGCATGATTATTTGTATAAATGCCGTTTCCTTTATCTGTCATTGCGTTTTTGTATGAAGAACTGTAGTTAACGTTGGCACTTAAATTAGCAACTACAATGTCCTCGTACTGTTTAGCCCAGTTAAGTGCTTGTTTCGCGGCAGATAAACTAATACCGTTTGACTCACCAATTTTAGCAATTGCTAAGTCTGTATCGAATGCAACACCATGAATACCTGTTCCATCTTTATTAGCAGAAACAATACCTGCTACGTGTGTTCCATGTCCGTTTTCATCTTCGTACGGTGTGTCGTAACCAGCATCCCATTTGTATTTAATTTTACCAGCGAACTCTGGGTGATCTTGGTCAATGCCAGTATCCATGATTAAAGCAGTAGAGCCTTTGCCAGTCCAACCTCTTGCATAAGCATGATTTGCATAAGTAACTAGCACTGCACCATTTTCTGCTTCTGTAGTTTCGTAAGATGCAGGGTCGTTATTAACTCCTACTGTTGGTGTTCCTAATGCACTGTCGTTGTAGTATGCAGTAGCATCGTAATTACTTATACTGTGATTGGCATCGCGTTGTGCGTAAGTATAAACACCCGACGAGCCATTGGAACCATCTGGTGCAACGGGATTACCAACAAATGTTTCACCTACAGGAACACGTTGAGTGGTGGTTTTTTTGCCACCCCATGGGTCTAGTAGATATTCCTTTGTAGTAGTTGTATCTGAAACAATATCCGCTGTTACTAAACTATCAACCACTGAACCATCCGTGTATGTAGTTCTTGTGTACTTGTCTTTTAGTGTGGTACTAGACACTGCCCTATGCCAACTATAGTAGTAAAGTGTAACTGCTTGATATTGTGTATTGCCATTTTCGTCAGTTCCAACTGGAACAGTATCTGAGTTAGTGCCATACAGTTCTGAAATTAATTCACTACTTGAAGTTGTTGTACGTTCGTTCTTATAAACAGTTGATGTACTTGCTACATTAGGTGTGACTACCGTATTAGTTAGTTCTTCCCTTGTAGCGGTTGTTACAGTATTAGTTGTTGTTGCACTTGATGATGTATTAATTACTTCGCTTGTAGTAGACCCATCAGTCCATAATGTCGTTCTAGTAGTTGTTACGGTAGTTGTGGTAGTAACAGGCGTAGTTGTTGTATCTGTGTAAATTGTATATGTTTTAGTAACGGTACTTCCGTTGGCATCTGTGCTTGTTCTGTCCTCTGTTGTACTTGATGTAGTAACTGTAGCAGTACCGTTTGATGTACTTGTGCTAGTGCTATCACTATCGCTTGTACTAACTACATTTACACTTACTGTAGTATTAATGATTTCCTCACGAGTTGCTGTTGTGGCATTATCACTTGTTGCCGACGAAGTACTTGTATTAATTACTTCATTTGTTTCAGTACCATCTGTCCATAATGTAGTTCTAGTAGTTGTTACAGTAGTAACTGTTGTTGTAGTAATTGTTGAAGTATCTGTGTAAACGCGGTAAGTGTTTAGTACAGTACTTCCACTATCATTTGTACTTGTACGTACTTCGTCTGTGTATGTTGTTGTAACTACAGCATCACTATTGCTTGACGTACTTGATGAACTATTGTTGTCGCTTGTACTAACAGCATTTGCTGTAGTTGTTGTGTTTTGTAAAACTTCACGTGTAACAATAGTTACTACGTTTTCCGTTTCTGAACTATCTGCAGAACTTGACTCGCTCGTAGTGGAACCATCTGTCCATAGTGTAGTAGTTGTAGTAGTTGTAGTTGTTACGGTAGTAACAGGTGTAGTTGTTGTGTCTGTGTAAACACGATACGTTTTAATCACAGTACTTCCATTAGCATCTGTACTTGTTCTGTCATCGTCTACATACGTAATAACAGTTTCTGGTGTGCCATTTGATGTACTTGTGCTAGTGCTATCACTGCTTGTTGTTCTCGCTACATTATGTGTCACTTCTGTATTAGTGAGTTTTTCACGTGTAGCAGTGATTACTACATCCGAACTGGTTGTTTTAATAGCAACTGGGTCACTAACAGTTGTTGTACTAGAGCCGTCGCTATAAGTTTTTTTCGTTGTCGTTGTTCGGTATGTCGTTGTCGTTGTTGTTGTCGTAGTTTTATCTGTGTAGATAACGAATGTTTTAACTACCGTACTGCCGTTAGCATCTGTACTTTTTCTATCTTCTGTTGTTTCTGTTGTTGTAGTTACATCATTAACAACATCGGTTTCTGTATCTACAAACGTTTCTGTTGTATTTGTTAATGTAACAGTACATTGCTCATTCCGTTCTTCAGTATCTGTTCTACTTAAAGTACCTTTAATGCCAGTATTTAAATCATTGATATACTTTTCTTTCCACACACCGCGACTGTAAACATCAACTGTGCATAAGTCGCTTGATGGCTTAGACTGTTGAATTAGTTTCCACTCGCCAATAATAGTATCTTTCCATGTAACAATGTCAGACGGAATAGTGGGCGTTACGTGCGGATTAGTCTCTTTGATTTTACCTTGATTCTTATAAAAACTAAAATTATTTGTTTTAGTTAACTCTGTTTCGTCTTGTTTCAAAATTTGATTTAACTTAATAAATTCAGTAGATTCGTCATCAAAGCCACCATGTGTAGCAACACGCCTCCATACTCTTTCTTTGTCGTCGTAATAACGATGCTTGAATCCAACAATATATAACCAAGCATCACTTATCGAATAGTTCTTTCCATTAATATCAATATTACCAGAAACATTTGTTAAGTCCGATGATGTAATTCCGTACTCTTGAATTTCTTGTACATTTTGAAATAATTCGTACATTTCTTTTAACTCATTGTGTGTGGTTTCGTTACTTACATTATTCCACTTATTAATAAATGCACTTGTTAATGCACTAGTGGACACACTACCGTTCACTGATGGCCCACTTGGTCCCGCAGTAATGGAAACACCGCCACCACCGCCACCTCCACAGGCAGTTAAGGTAATTGCAATTAATACTGTTGTAACTAGTTTCCCTAAGTTCATCATATCCGCACTCCCAAGTAATAATACAACTTAATTTTTTATTAAGTATGTGTGTATTATAACCTAAGTTTTGGGTAGATGCAACCTTTTTATTAAAAACGGTATTATTTACAATATATTACCTGCAATAACGTCTGTTTGATCTTGATTTACTTGTGCTAAATTGCTTTGATCCACTGCTATATCAACAATTGGGGATATTACTTGATTTAAAAATTTCCAATGTGTTATGGGCGTTGGGTGAATATCATTAGTAGTATATTTGTGAGTTACTGGTATTACTTCGTTATTGGATTTTTGGAATGTCAATAGGTCAATATCCATTAAAAAGTTATTTTCGATGCTGTAATTATTGTATATTTCTGCTAATTCCCATGAGTTATTATTGATAAGTTCCGATTGTAGCCAAGGAAAAGCACTAAAGTGATAACATTTGTATCCTTTTAGTTTTGCATGATTATCCACCATTTGTACATAATCCATAGATGTAGTAAAACGTTCTATTGGATTATAAAAGTTTCCATAAAAATTTTTATCAACAACTAGACAACCTTTATGTTGCCAACCGTTATCGTATAAACTCCAACGATCGTAACCCGTCCACATAACAACAACAGTGTCGCTTTTTTTTGCTGTTGAAATTATGCTTCTAGCAATAGATGCGTTGTCTGCTCCGCCTAATCCTAATTGTTTGTGCCAACTAACATTTTTTCCAAGATAGTCAGCCCATGTAGGCCAACAGTGTTTTGTAAAACTACAACCAGCAGTTAATAGTTTGTTCATTTATTCTTCCCAAGGAAAAACAATCCAACAAGGATCTTCTAATTTGTTGATATGTATAGAAGAATAGTCGATTTCAAAACAACTTCCATCATTGTTAGTAATGCAAGCAACACGTAGGTTATGATGCCAACGAACATCTAAATTCCAGTCATTTTTGATCCATTCTAGTGTTTCGCCAGTGTCATTAATGTCATCGACGATTAATACATTTTTGCCTTTTAATATTCTTGATGGAATACTAGTATTTCTTTCTGCTTGGTATCCGTCAAACGTGTCGCGTAGTCTAACATCCAACGTTTCCATTGGAATACCTGTTTTATTACTTAATAAAACTGCAGGTGCTAAACCGCCACGTGTTAATCCTACAATTAAATCTGGTTTCCAATCTTCTTTAAACATTTCTAAAATAATGTCGTTAATTGAGTTTGCTACTTGTTCCCATGTGTAATATACTTTTTTCATAATTTATTTGTTGTTGTTATATTTGGTACTTCTAAAATAATGTATTTTGCTTTATAAGACAGTCCAACTTCGCTTAATTTGTGTTGTATATTGCCTTTTCGTTCTTTAAATACATTTGAATCAAAACTAGTATTAGTAACTTGAATGCATACTTGCCCTACATCTTTAATGTATTGTTTTACTTGTTTAACATTTTCGTTAGTAAACGATTCAAACTCACCAAGCATTAATGCTGTTGGGTTACTCCATTGATATATTGCATGTGGATTATACATATCTAACAATCTTAATGTTATCTGCTAAGTACCAAACACCGCCCTGTGATTCAGGTCTTTTAAACTCTTGGTATCCGTTCATTTCTATTTCCATCCATACTCGATCTTTCTCGGATAAATGCGGAGCATTGGGTTCGCTACAGCAATGCCAATACGGACGTTCAGCAAATCCCTTAGTAGGATGGTTTTCTGCTACCATCCACTCATTCAATGCATATCGTTGTTTTTTGTTAATAAATAGCGACGAAATATCACCGTTTTTAAGTTGTCTAAATAATTTATATGCTTTCATTTCTTTGATTGTTTGTACTAAACATACACTTTAACGGTACTACTGAAAGTAATATCATTAGGATACCTGCGAACACAACACTGCCGAGCACCAATACTCCAAAAAAAGCAGTTAATGTTAAAAATGTTACGAGTTTATCTTTCATTGTTATGTGGGAATTAATTTCTACTATTTACTAAAGTTTTATTTTCTGGTGCAAAAAACCACCTATAAACACCAAATACATCTATTATTAAATAAACAATATTCAATGCAAAGTAGCCCCATTCGTTACTAGCAAAACACCAGTAAGCAAGAATAATAGATGCAATCGTAGCATATATAAATCCATACTTACTGTACTTTGTATTCCACGAAATTAATATTCCGCCAACAATACCAAAGAACGCTCCGGAATATTGTAATATATCAAGTGTCGTCTGAGTGATCACAAATATCTATATCTTGAGAAACCATATCTACAATTGAACTGTAGCACCATACGCAAAATGTAACAGGCATTATTCCAAAGTGTCCTTGAATTCCGCCTTCTTCTTCGTTGTATTGTGTATTGCAAATACTACACACATCTTTAGGTGTGAATACTTCTTCTAGTTTTTCCTTTGCTTCTTTGATCATAGTTTGATTATAATATATTTAAATACAGATATAGGTTAAAAGTAACCTATATAGTATCTTTGGTCATATAAGTTTCTAGTTCGGTTACTGGGTTTAATTGGTTGCGCAACAAATCTAATTTTTTAGAAAATGCACTACTTGCAATGAAATCAATTGTAGGTTCTAACTTAATATGTTCTAGTACTAAATTCTTTAGATTATTTGGTAAATTGATATCCTTATAAGTTCCAACAACTGAATCTTTGTACTTGTTTGGAAGATTTCGTATATCAAGTTCTTGTGGGTATATACAAAGGTTATAGTCAATGTGCGTTTCGGGAACACCTTTTTGTATTAGCCATTGGTGTAATATGTTAAGTGTTTTAACATTGTAGATATTAATTAGCGTTGATATTCTAATTTCCCAATGCGGTAACTGCTTGTCTAAAAATATATTTAAATTTTCTTCAATAGTTGACCACTTGCTACCGTATCTAAAATAATCATTTTCGACACCGTACGAGTCTATGCTCATAATTAAATGAAGTTTTTTAATATCTCTCCAAACATCAAATGTTTCATTTGATGGTAATATCATTCCATTTGTAAAGTACTGTAATATTTTATCTGAAGTATTATCGGCATCTGACATGACGTTAGTCAATTCATTGTTTTGTTTCATATAAAACGGTTCACCGCCGTACATTGTAACAAAGTCGATATTTTTGAAATTAAACCCAAAATCATTTAGTTTAGGGTTCTGTAATGGATACGGATTAATTCCTAATTTCTCTTCGTCTTTTCTCCATTTAGTACTTAATAAACTGTAGCATCCACGACATGCTAAGTTACATACATTTGATGCATGTAGTGCAACCCATTTGATACTAGGCGTTAAATGTTTGAATTTACTGGCCCAATTGACATTTGCATTAGATGTACGTTCAAGAAACCCTTCCTTCCATGGCAATACATTATTATGGTGGATTAATTGATCAAACCAATTGTTCATAAATGTACGCAAACTTTGACCATTGTTTATACTTTCTTCGTGGTAACATTTTTCGCAACCAGCAACACATTTTCCATTCAACATCTTTTCACGAACATCATCCATTTCAACTGAATGAAATATTTCGTTTGGTGCTGTGTCGTTAATGTTTCCTAATGGAATGGATTTCCTTGAACACAAATGTACATCTTTATTTGGTTTAACATGCATGTGTACCCAAGGAAGTACACAAAAAGTTTTATTTACAACCTTCACGTGCTAGTGCCATAAATTCTGCTCTTACTGTAGGGTTCTTTCTAAACATACCACCTAACTTACTTGTTACTGTACTAGAACCAACATCTTCAACGCCACGCGATTTAACACAGAAGTGCTGTGCATCAATTACAACAGCAATGTTATCTGTTTCTAAGATGTACTCAAGAGCATGAAAGATTTGTTCTGTTAAACGTTCTTGTATTTGTGGACGTTTACTAAAGTATTCTACAATGCGGTTCATTTTAGATAATCCAAGTACCTTACGACTTGGTATGTATCCAACTGTAGCAACACCGTCAATAACAACAAAGTGATGTTCACAGTTTGATTGAACGTTAATGCCACGTTCTACAACCATTTCGTCGTACTCCATTTTATTTGATACCGCTGTACACTTTGGAAATGCTTCGTAGTCCAATCCCCAAAATATTTCATTTACGTACATCTTGGCAACACGTTTTGGTGTATCTATTAAACTATCGTCACTTAAATTCAAGCCTAGTGTTTGCATAATGCTAGTAAAGTCTTTCTCGATACTTTCTATCTTTTCGGTTCTTGAAATGTCCATTTCTTCAATAGGCGTTTCTACACCCTTTGATACTAAATGTTTATGTATTTCTAACCCTAGAGATGGGTCTGTTTTTGTCTTATTGTATGACATTTGTTCTCCTTCCTAACACGGATAAATTTATTAAATTGTTTTGCTACCTTTGTGTAACAATTGTATTTAGTGATTATAAAATAACCGGCGGTTTTAATAGTATGTGTTTAACCTATTATTAAACAACGGTTATGTTTTAATTGATATGTTTTTTAGGTTTGGGTATATGTGCGTATTTGAATGCAAAATGTTATTGTTGTTAAGTTTATTAATGCCAATAATTGCTTCTTCTGGACGCATCATATAATGATATCCGACATTAAATACTTCTTGGTCGTACCATGGGTCAAAACTTAAATCTCTGCCGTCGTAACTTGCTCGTTTAAGCCATTTGTACGCATCTTTATTATCGAGTAATATTGCACCACCTCGTCCAATCTCCAACGGTTTAGTTCTTCCAAAACTTAAACATTGCATTTGGCCATTTAAGTACATTCCGGTACTTAATTTTCTAGCACTATCCCATACATTAGTAAAT
>Ga0208299_1001215_pt1 | contig 19831 bp, 28 predicted proteins | sample 15_taG_FD_184089 | JGI IMG/M metagenome (GOLD analysis project Ga0208299, IMG submission 184089) | Marine viral communities from the Subarctic Pacific Ocean - 15_ETSP_OMZ_AT15312 metaG (SPAdes) (version 2) | ecosystem: Environmental > Aquatic > Marine > Oceanic | place: Pacific Ocean | collected...
TGATGCGGGGCTGTTGGCCGCGTATGACGCAGAGATGAAAGCTGATGCTGAGTTCGCAGCGGAGTGTGCTGCGGAACGTCGAATGGGTTGCTGAAAGGAGCTGAGACGATGCCTAGTTACGAACTGACGCAACCGGAATCAATTGCAACCGGGATCGGTCCGGTCTGCCGGGGTGAGGAATAAGCGAGCAGAGTGAGCCCGGTCGAGTGTCGGCCGGGGTGTTTTTCAGTGACAGTGAAAAGGGCAGAGCGATGAAAACGCTGACGTTTGTTTATGTTTTCGGCACCGTCGCGAGTATCGCGGCGGTGCTGTGGTCCTGGTATCAAGTTGCGGAGTGGCTTCACTATCTTAGGAAAGGCGAGTAATGAGCTCAGAAACAAAACATGGCGGAGCCCGAAAGGGTGCCGGCCGCAAAACAATGCGCGGAGAGTTAAAACAGACCACTAGTATGCGCCTCACGCCGACGGTGCTGGCCTATCTGCGGTCACGTGATGGATCGGTCGCGGAATCAATCGAAGACATTGTGCGACGGTCCACGGGATTCAGGCGGTGGCGTAATTAATGAGTGCCGTGGATGGCATCATTCACGTGAGGACTCCGGGACGACGGACGCTGGCGGTGCAATAGTACCGCCAGCCTGTCGGCCGCTTCCTGCATTGTGGCTTCCTGCATCAGTGTGGCGTTTGTCCGGTCGAATAGCTGCTGCGGCGTTTCCGACTCGGGTGTGCGACCACAAAATAGACGACGGAAAAAACGGAACATGTCAACGTGCCTTTATGCTTCGGTGATTTGTTTTTCGATGTCTTTGTAGATGACTAGCAGTTCGCTGTACTTCGCCAACGCCTTCGATTCCCGGTCCACGGTATCGTCGCCGGTGCTGGGGTTCAATCCCGTCACCGTTAAGTCGTGCGTCAGGCACTGCTTTGACAATCCAATCAGGATGAGCGAATGAATCGCCTGCTGCTTGATGAGTTTAAACAGCAGTTTTTCGATCCTGGTCGTTAGCCACCTGAGCAGCACCGCTAGCATAGCAGCGATGACGCCCGACTCCAGTAGTTTTGCAATGACTTCTGAGTTCATTGTTTCAGATTCCATGTCCGGTTTCTCCCGCCAGATGCGATACCCTTTGGGATGTGATACAGACGGCTGATGTTGGTGCGGTCAGTCGTCTGCTTTTGCGCCCGCGTCTTCCGCCACGAGCCCAGTAACCGTCAGCCGTAACTATGATTCACCGCACCCGCTGTATCGCGACAGCACGTGCAAATTTCCGTCGTGGAGCATACAGTCGGCGACCTGAACCCCGACGCCGGAGGCGTTGAAGTTCCGTGACCAGGTGGTTGTGCCCGTTGCCCAGTTGATTGCTCCGAATGTGTTTTCTTTCGCCGGGTTGAACGTGTAATGCTCGATGTCGATATAGAGTTCTGGCATGTTCGCATAACCAGTTGTACCGTCTGTGCCGGGTATTGTAAATATGGGCGGGGTTTCCAGGTCGGCCTCATCTGACGCGGATGCGTCGGTGGCTCCGTGGCACTCGATTGATAGCCCGCGTTTGTAAATCGGCACGCTGATCGGGCTAGCATCCGTGGCGACTGTTGCCACTACGTTCTGCCCTCCATTGGCGTCCACGCCGAACACCGACAGCAGTTCAGCGTTGAGTCCCGCCAGCGTCTCGGTCTCCTGCATCCAGATCATCTGCTCAACATCAGAACCCGATACCCAACGCAACCGCCACTGCGTGTACTCGTCAGACAAAGCATTCGGGTAGCTCAACGCGTGATATGTAAAAATATACCAGTAAATTTCATTCAGGAAGCTGTCGTAAATACCGCTAGCCCCTGGCTCGGAGGCATGTTTTCCGATCAGTTGATTCGTTCCTGCCGTTCCCACGTCCAGATAGTTTGGTCCCGTACCTCCGGGCGTGTCGTCAATTCTCGCTTCATGGATATCACAAAACGCGCAGGACGTGTTGTCGAATCCAGAGTGGTGACGCGACATAAAATCACCCGTACATATTTCGTCAGACAGCGTACTGCCTGAACCGCTCGCCCATCGCTTACACGGATCACCCGCGCTCGCACCGTAGGTTTCTGTGGCATACGCAGGGTCGCCGTAAGCGGTCACAATTAGATCGTCACGCCATTCGACCGCGAAGCACGACAGGTCATCACTGCCGTCTTCCATACAGAGGCCATATGGTAAGTCGCCGGTCCAGTGGTTGCCTGTGTTGTGGTATTCTTCCCGGTTCGTGCCGTCGTCGTCCCAGCTGATTACCGACATCCGCCGAACGCCCGGATCAGAGAACGCCGCAGTGCGAGGGAACGACACCGCCACAATCCCACCACCTGCCGCAAACTCGATGAATTGCATCGGGTCTGGTTCTTCGGGATTGATGGGCTGCTTTCCACTCAGCGGGTTGTTCGTCCACGTCAACGTCATGGCAGCGGGTGTCGGAGTCGCGGCGACACTCAAGCTCTCCACGGTTTTGTTCGTGGCGTCCAGTACGTCGGCGGCGAGCCGGAACAGTGCTCCGTTATCCTGCCAGACTCCCGTTCCTAAATACGATGACGAGTACAGCGTGTTGTTGTAATAGTGCTTCAGCTCCGCGTCCTGTAAGCTGCGGGTGTAAACGCAACCGAGCCGCGTGCTGGATGCGATCTCATAGGTCTTCATGTAGTGCTGGTTATCATCCCAGTCAATCACAACTTTCAGTCCAGTTGTTCCGACCGAATCACCCGTGACTGTCACCGTCGTGACGTTCGTTCCGAATGCCGTTTCTATCGCAGTCTTGACGGTTGCCGCCGAGTCGTAAATATCGAAGTCGCAATCTGAATTCGCGTCGGGCGTACCGTGCGAATCCATCGTCAGCGTCATGTCGCCTTTGTCGCACTTGATAAAGTGCAGGTAATACGTGATTTCAGTTTCCGTTGTCGTCGGGTTCGTGATCACGATGTTGAGCTTCGGAACACCTCCGCCGAACGATAGATGCCCATCGTCGTTGACTCTACGTCCTGCTACATCCATACCGTTCGTGAGTTGCACCGTTGTCTGACTTAATGGTTTGTCGGCAACCAGCCCCATCGTCACGGTATTGAATAGTCCGGAATCGCCGCGCACCGTGCCCGCTGAATCGCGTTGCGCGATGCTGTACTCCCGCGTCCATTCGTTGTCGAATGCCACCAGCCGAGTCGGTAGCGTGATCGACTTCGCTGTGCCCGTGAATGATGACGAGTAGTCAACCGCCAGAAACTCCGCACCGTAGGCGATGGAGTACACGTCGCCGTTCGTCGCGAGCATTGGCGAGTACAGCAACGCCTCCCAGTTGAGAGTGCCGTCACTGAAGTCGAACTGCTTGAAGTTGACAGGCGTGCAGCCGCAATGGCAACAGCGGTTCAGCAGCATGGTCATAGCGTTGTGGCTCCGCAGTTGGCGTCGATCAACTGCCAGACGCCAGCTTTGTATTCCACTTCAACATAGGTGTCGGCCACGAACGCGGCGTCACGTCGGCTATGGATGACCAGTTCCTCGCTGGTATCCGCCAGTGCTCCGGTCGCATCATTCTGATAGATGTTCATCGTAGCGGTCGGCTGGAATTCCCACGCCAGACGCGGGTCGGTGGATACCGCTAGCGCGGACGTTAGGAACCCGACGTGCTTTGATGCGCGGTTGTGTCGCGGAGGCGTACCCGTGGGATGCTCGCGTGCAATCCTCGCACGGTCGTGGTAAATACCAGCCGTGATCTGCTTGGCGTAGCCCTGTGTGATGTCAACAATGTCGTCATCAGCCACTGTCAGTCCTCTGCTACAAACACTTCAACTTCGCAGGCAGCGGTATCCGCTTTCAGAAACAGGTCCGCAGACGGTTCCATCCGAAAGCATGCTGTCTCACCAGCTTCCAATCGCCCGACGTACACGGTCGTAGCCGGACCCCAGGAAACATAATTGGTGGTATCGAGGTTTCGGATGTAGCACCAGCCTTCGGTAGTGACGTCGCCAAATGAGGTGATACTTTCCTCGCTGGTCCCAATATTTTGCACGGACTTCCATGAACCGATCCCGGCCTGCGTCACGGTGTATGCCGTCGGTGCAATTATTTCTGAGTGGTTACCTTTCAGTAACTTCAGGTATGGTTTGACTGTAATTTCATCGGCCATTATTTCGGTCCTTTTATTGAGCGGTCACGCCTGGCAACACGCTGAAGTCTTTCTGGAAATACTTATTCACGGTCACATAGCTGGCTGTTTCCGGCGTCGGGTCTTCCAGTCGTTTTCCGCTGCCGTCAAGTAGCTGCGGTTCTGTCGCCAGCGTTTTGTTTTCCAGCACTATCGGTCGTAATCCGTTCGCTGTATTCACGTCAGTAAATCGTTCGTTGTAACCCTGATCGAGTAGCTGCCCTGTATGGCTTTCCTGCTCGTCAAAAATTAACTCATAGCTGAACGTGTAGTATGTGTAATTCCCACGAGTCTGTGCCGGTGAGATAAAGCCGCCAGGGAATACTATCCGCGCGACTCCCGCAGCAATCGCTAGCCCACCGACGTTAATGGCCGCGTCATTGATGCTGTCCCGGTAGCTGAGGATGTAAGACGGCACGCCGGTGACGTTGCTGCTGATAGTAACGCCGAGCAGGTTTGTGTCTTTTACATCCATCAACGGGTCACCCGCTGAGTTGAGAATCCCTTCACCGTCCCGGTCTTTGTAAATGGAGATGTTCTGAACCGACCCGTTCCACGTAATCAATGGGCGGTCCTGTTCCGGATCTTCCTTCAGTCCCGCATCCCCGTCCACGGAGTTCTGAGTCGTCCAACTGACTGATGCTTCCCACGCGTTTTTCCCGGCCACTTGTTTCACGTCAACGTCATCGCAGTACGCCAGCCCGTCTTCGGCGTGGATCGATCCGATGGAAGGCAGGCTGGCGTTGTTGCCCACCACTGCTGCGGTTTCGCCCTCAGTCGCGTGTAGCTTGTATGTGACGCCATACGTGCGAACCCCTCGCGAATTCTTCGCGGATAGGCTGCCAGGTTTTGGTCCTCCGAACGTAACTGTCACGCCACCGCTCCCTGAACTGTTCGTTTTTCTTTTCGTTCCTCCTGCCGCGCATTAACGGCCGCCATTCCACGCAGGATCTCGTTTGTGGTTTCGGTGGCCTGTACTTCTTCCGATTTCTTCCGGCCTTGCATCGCCGTCAGGATAGTCGTGATGGCTTCGGTCGAACCCCGCTGCTGTGACGGTGCGATCTGTTTTTTCTCAACGCCACCCAACGCATCCTGCTGGAACTTCACCATGTATTTTTCGGCGATGGATTTGTCCAGCTCGCCCGCTGCGATTAGTTTCTTCAGCCGTTCCACTTCGTTCTTTACTTTGTCGGCCGGGCTCGCCACGCTGGCAATAATCGCCTCAGCCTGCGCGGTCATTTCCTTCTTCTTCGCCACCAGCAGTTTTGCGTTCTTCTCCGCTTCCTTTGTCGCCGCTTCGGTGGCGTCTTTCCCTTTTTGTAGCTTGTCGCGTTCGGCCAATACCGACTGCAGATGCTTGATGGACTTATCGTCTACACCTGCTTTCGCCATCGCTTCCAGTTCCAGGCTCGTTTCCGTGGCGGTTCCCTTCAGTATCTTCAGTTCGTTGTTCGTGGAGGTCAGCATATCAGTGAAGCCTGATTTACTTTTCTTCATCGCCTGAAGTAGCGGAGCCATATCTATGGTCTGGTCTTTCCCGCTGTCCCGCATAACTCGCTGAAATTCTTCCATCTCCCGTGCGATAGTAGCGGTCGGTGATTCCAACGCCTGGAGCGCAGACTTCAGTTCCTTCGCACCTCTGACTCTCGCCTCCTGCGCGGCCGTGGAAAGTGCCTGTGATTTCGCACCCGCGTCGACAGCGGTCTTCAGTTTGTTTTCCGCTTCGCGGTTTTTCTCCGTCGCCGCTGCGGTAGCTCTGGCCTGTTCGCCGTTATCCGACAACGCATATGTCATACCGGCAATCGCAACGCCGGCACCGGCCAACATCGCCCAGCCTTTCGGCCCCATCAACGCCAGGATTTTTATCTGCGCAGGAATCCATATTTTCGTGATCGCGATATACGCCAGTGCAGCGACATTCACGGCCACAATACCAACAGCCAGCGGGACGAGCACCGATGAGAAGTCGCCCATAACCCGCAGGACACCTGCCGCCACGTCCGCTACCGCAATCAGTACCGGTGCAAGTTGCTCGCCAGCTACAATCATCAGCCCTTCAAACGCGGACATCGCACGCCGAGTTGCGCCACCGAGTCCGGCATCCATCATCTCTGCGGCTTCCTTCGCCGTATTCACTAGCTCACTGAGTTCGCCTTCCAGTTCTTTTGCACTGCCGGCCGAAGTGCCCAATGCTACCGCACCCGTGATGCCCAATAGGCCGAATGCGTCCTTCAGTTTGCCCATCCTGTCCGGGCCAGACATTCTGTTAAGTGATTTTCCGAGGTCTTCCAGGTTATCCAACAGCGGCCGCATCTCGCCTGCTCCGGTCTGCCATGCGAAGCCGAATGCTTCCTCCATCTTTTTCGATTCACTGGCGGTGAGGGCAGCCAGACGCCGGAACGCCGTGCCTGCCATCGTACCCTGCACACCAATGTTTCCGAGCATCGCCACGGCTGCCGTCGTTTCCTCCAGCGAGATGCCGAGCGCGGTGGCCGCGGGTGCCGCAAATTTCATCGCCTCACCTAAATCGCCGACCGTATTCAGTGTGGAGTTTGCCGCGTGGGTCAACACGTCGGCCACATGTGCGGCGTCGGAGGCATCCAGGCCAAACTGCCGCACGGTAGTACTGAGAATCGCCGCGGCTTGTGACGCCTCCGTGCCTGATGCCCTCGCCAGGCTGAGAACAGAATCAGTCATCGCGTTGATGGATTCCGGGTCAAAACCGGCACGGCCGAGTTCGGTCATTAGGCCAGCGACTTCTACCGCAGTGAACGAAGTTGTCGCACCTAGCTCTTTTGCTTTCGCGGTCATTATATCCAACCGCTGCCCGGCCGCTCCGGTGACCGCGGAGGTGGCCCGCATCGCGTCGTCAAACTCAATGAACTTTTTCGCTGCCAAAGCACCGACCGCGACACCGGCTGCAACAACGCCCGCGGAGAACTTCGTCAGCTGCTTTTGCGCGTCAGTCATCCCCTTCGTGAAGTTCGATGTATTCGCACCGAGATTGACAACAAGTGAACCGAGACTGGCCATTATGCTTGCCCCAGTGCTGAACGGAACGCATTGATGAAGTCGCCACTATTCGCTGGTGCCGGCACTGCTTCGGTTTGATATTTCGTCCACGGCATGAAGTCTTCTCCGTCCACGTCTTTTGCTTTTTCGCCAGCCATATAAGCCGCCAGCTGAAACGCAATCAGACCGAGCATTCGAGATGAATAGCCAATGGGCTCCACCTCATCTTTTGCGCACCACTCATCGAATAGTTCCGGTGACATACGGTCCAGCATGCCGTCCACGTCAACGGTATGTTCCACGAACTCAGCGAGCCGGAACGCTGTCAGTCTGCTCCGGTTTCTTCCGAGTTTTTTGCCATCGCCTCTGTGTCGGTTGCCCCACCACTTAGCTGGTTCGCAACGTCAAAAACACGATTGAGCAAATCGGCTGGCCAGTTGCCCAACGCATCCACATCGTCGTATGAGAGGATGCGTGTGCCGTCGTCGTCGCGACAACAAAAAATGACCATCCGTTCCTTCTGGACTTTTACCCGCGTTTTGTTGATGCCATCCCACTTTGAATTCATGACGTGGCCGTCGTGCTGGGTCTTCTCACGGGCAGTCATGCCGTGAACCCAGACTGATACGTCCTCGCCAAATTCGGGCAACGCCACCTGCTCTTTCTTAATCGCGAGCGGCGTCAGGAGTGTACTGCGGTCAATCGTCGTCATCGTCGTCGTCGTCCTCTGGAGGTGTAAAATTCGGGCCAGGTATGTCGTCACCGTTGGCATCATAGCCGGTGATTTCGCCATCGAAGAATCGCTGATAGTCTTCCGGCTGGATCCCAGCCCGCACAGCACCGTTGTGCCGCTGGGCCTGAGCCATTTCCCGTGAAGACATAGCAGCCTTCAGCCGGCATTCGTCGTCTGCGGGCTCTGCGTTCCCGTTGCGCACGAGTTTGTACGCATTCGGGTGTTCTTCAATCGTGCCCGCAGGCCAGACGTGCACGCCATCCTCGCGAAGCACACAGCCTGGCTTATCCCAGTGCTTTGCGTTCGGTTCGGTAACGTCGTGAAGATACTTGCACTTCATTGGTTTTGCCTCATTTATGTGCTGTAGTCAAATAGCCCGGTGAGCTTAACGGACACGTTTGCCTTGACACCATCGTCCATTGCGATGTCCGCGCCGAACCCAACGCCGGCACCAGTGAACGTGGCTTCGGTTGTGTTGCCCGTCCAGGTGATACCCCAGTACGAATCCGCGGGCGCTGTGATATTGTCCGTGATGGTCTGGTGGCCTGCGAGGCTGGCATCGTAAAACAGAGTCATGTCGAACGTGCCGCCCTCCGCATAACCAGTGGCCGCGTAAGTCTTCCCCACGCCTCCGTCCAGTGTAGTAGAGTCGTATGTTTCCGACTCGGCACCACTGAGACTACCATCCAGAACTTGCGCGACTTCTACCAATGTTGTGGTCAGGGCCATTTTGATGACCGTGCCTTTTCCTACCATTTGTGACATAACTGTTTTCCTTTATGCCGGAACGTACTGAATTGTCACGTCGAGAAGTACCACGTGAACCCCTTTGTCTGAGCCGTCTGTTGGTGGCTCATACTCCGTGCTTTCGCTGTTCATCAACACGGCTTTGATTGTCTGGCTGCCGGCCGTTCCGCTGGCGTCGTCCAGAAATACCCTGACCGCGTTCCCTAATGTTTCCGCCTCCACGCTCCGGTCGGCTTTGCAGTCGATATCAAACGTGACGAATCTCAGCCCTGTCGTACCGTCCAGCGTCTGGAGTTCGTTTGAATCCATCTGCGTGATCATGATGTACGGCAGCTCTGTTCTCTGTGGCACTTTGCCCAGAAATACTTTCGTGCCGACGATAGCCGACACCGTGGACTCGTTTACCAGTAGTGATACTAAACCGCTTTTCACTTTGCGTTCTTTACGTCTTTTACCAGTTGCCGTGCTACTTCTTTTGCCATTGCCGTCTTCACCGCTGACTTAGACTTCGCTGCGGCTTTCGCGGCGAACCCTGGCATCTGTTCCTTCGTGGACCCGGTAGACTTCCCGCCTCTCGTGGTTCTGTTTTTTGTTCCCAACACCCACCAGTGAAAGTTGCCCCAGCCAATTCCAATGCCCTTACCTGTTCGTGGCCCGGCCTTTACATCCGCGGCTTTCAGTATCTTTCGTCGTCGCGCTTTTACTCCGACGCCCACGCCAGCCTTCGCTTGTGCCGCTACGTTCTTCAGCCGATACTTTGATGCCTTCCGTCCTTTCGTCGCCTTCCACCCGACACCCTTCCTGGCATTTTTGAACCTGGACGGGACATCCTTCTTAATAAACTTTGCGAGGGTCTGAACGCCTTTCCGTACTCCCGCGTGCGCTATCCGCTTTGCCGTTTTCTCTTTCAGTGACTTCAACTTTCGGTCCAGCTGTTTGTCGCCATAAACACTGAACCCATCGCCCATCGCCATTACACCGCTCGTTTTGTTTGAATCTCAATCTCTGAGTGTGCGAGGTCAATATCGACTACGCTCAGGATCTCGTATGTCAGTGACTCGCATACCAGTTGCATCCGAGTCGTCGCAGCTACCAGCTCCGAACTATATGGGCAACGCCAGACGTGTGATACGTCTGACGCCACCTGATCGGTCTTCCAGAACTCCCGGCCGCCACGGCTTTTCACGCTTGCGTAGCTGCTTGTGTATTCACTCCAGTTATCAGGATCGGTATTGTCAATATGTCCGTGAGCATCCTTCGTGCCAGTCAGACTTTTGATCACCACCTTTCTGTCGTAATTGGCAATACAGGTCATACTGCTTTCCAATGTGAAGACCACGCCAAAGTGTTGATCAGATTTTTGTATTTCTTACAGTCGCCGTCGCAATCGCCCCAGTGCATCCGTACCCATTCCACAATCGCCAGCTTCGCTTCAATCGGTACGCTGGCGGCTGTCGCGCCGTACCCGGCCACGAAAGTCACGATGACCGACTTCGGATAATTTGCCTCAGTTGTTTCCCAGTCCTGATCCTCCAACAGGATGATGCGCGGAGGCACGCCATCCAGGTCGGTGGTGTAAGTCGACGAGCTGAGCGTCTGAGTCGCCACGTCCTCATCAACGTACTGGACCGAAGTGACGGACGATACCGGAGCCTGCCTGATTTCAATCGTGTCGCCGGTCGGGAACTCATCCAGGTACAATATGACTGTCTGAGTAATCAGCCGCCGATTCGTGTCGTGTTCTACTTGTCGCCGAGCAGCCTTCAGTAAGTCCGTCAGCTCTGTGTCGAAGTCGCAAGTAGTGATGCGGATTCGATCCTTCAGCGCATTCAACGTCAACGGCTCAATCGCTGGTTCACTTGTTGTTTTGTATGTTGCGTTCAGCACTTTTCTGCTTTCGCCCAGGATTGATCGGATGCCATTCCGCGATGTTCGCCGTCACGAGCGTGGACATGATGCCCGGCGTTAGCGTCGTTGAGATACTGCCGGCCAACCTGCCCTGCCACCCTCTCAGGAACTTCACGGCCTTTTGTTTTTTAGGTGTTTTTCGCGCCATTCGTGTATGTACTCATGTTTGGGGTTTAGGTTCTCATCAAAACATGCCACCGTTTCTTCCAGGTGGCCGATAGATACCCGCGGTGCGGTGTATATGGTTTTGTGTGCCAGTCGCCATTGATGCCAAAACCAGATATCGTCGTCCAGCTTGTCGCCGTCCCATTCTCCGTCGTCACTTGGCTGAGCATAAAACCACGGTTTCGGCACCGTCTTCAACGCATCAACACGAATCAACGTCAGACCGAAGTGTGACGTGGTAACCAGGAACGGGTCCAGCGTCTTCAGTTGCATCTCCTGGCTGCCGCCGATGGTCAATAGCGGGAATGGCTTACCACGACGACACTGAAGTGCAGCCATCGCGTCGGCTTGCGGAGTCTTGCCGAACTCATCAAGCAGATCCGACACGTGTTGCGTATTGAACAATGAGTCTGAGTCAACCGATAGGATCCAGTCCACGCCTTGCTCAATGGCGTCATTGAACATGCGTTGCATACATTGACCCCAGAAAACGCCCTGCGAAGTCGCGAGCCCGATGCCCAGCTTTCGCAACGCGCATTCTGCAATCGACCGTGAGGCGACTGCTTCATACCTGGGCAGCGTCATGAACGCCGATATTTTTACGTCGGATAGTTTCGCGGTGTCGCGACTGACCGGAGTAGGTTTCACGCCTTCCAGGTTTAACGATACCGGATGCCCCGATGTGTCGAGCCCATCCGACTCCCATGTCTGGACGTGTTCCAGGCCGACCTGCTCCAATGTATTCCGCAGCCTGTTGCCGTCGTATGCCGACTTGTGGAAGTCGTTCTCATCGGTCTGGCCGCCCATCAAGTAGAACACCCGTTTTTCATCGTCGCAGCCGATACACTTGTCCAGGTCCGGCACCGCGACTCTCAGACGGCCACCGGGTTTCAATACTCTCACCCAATCTTCCAGAGCGGTGACCGCGTCACGGAAGCTGAAGTGCTCCAACACGTGACTGGCGCGGATCTCATCAACGGATTCAGCGGCATACTTTAATGGGTACGCCTCCTGTCCGTGAATCCGGTCGATGGGAGTGAATCCGGGGATCTCCGTTTCACCCGATCCGATGTTGAGTTTGACTGCCGTCATTATTCTTTTAGCTCCGATGCTTCAATGAAAAGTGCGTTGCAGTGAGTCCTGGCCACTAGCGTGTAGTCTTTTTCGATCCCGAGTCTTTTGATAGCATTAAGTCCGGCCTGGTGTTCGGGCCCAGCGCCGCGTGCCGGTTCTGGTTTTTCATCGTCAGGCGGAAATATTTCAACCAGCATGACGCGTGGGCGGGCCTTTCGCAGATCATGCCAGAGCCAATAATCCTGCCCGTCAATGTCGATGATGCCGAGGTCAGGAGCATGATGAATCCCCGTTGTATCTAATGTGGCGTCCAGGTCCGTACAGGTCTCGTAAATACAAACAGACGTAGTACCAAAGTCACGCTGTAGCACGTCGTATGCGTTGCGGTTCGACTCAATCAATACCGCTCGCCATCCGTCTTCGCGTAGTCGTAAGGTGTTGGAAAAGAACCGACCATCAGCAGCGCCTATTTCAAAGCACTGCCGATTGGTCGTCCCTATGTGATCCAGGCAGGCCTGTATCAACCCGTCCTCACCGAATTGCGTGTAGGTATTTGAGGCTGTTCCCCTCAGCCACTCGCGCATCGGTTCATAGTTGATGGAGCCCACCTGGTTAATCCCTTAAACGTACACCGTCACGTCGCCGCCACCAGCAACGTGCTGTCGCGACAAAGTACCGATGGCCGACACGGTGACATTGTCATTCGTGGTCGTTTCGGTTGTGACCGACAGCCGCAGGTATCGTTTCCGGCCGCGGAGGTCCACGCCGTAATCGATGGATGCCGCATCGGTGATGTCCTCATCGGCGCGGTCGGCGGTCACTGTTGCGAAGTTGGTGACAACGGTGTCATCACTTTCCAGCAGTGAGATTGTGGGGCCGATTGCATTCGTATTGATCTCGCTGGCGAGAGCAACGCGAACGGTGGCGTAACTCGCACCCAGGGTGTCAAAGTTTGCCGTGACGGTCGCAGAATTTGTCATCGCCTGTGGGGCGATAACGATGCTGCTGGCATCTGATCTTTGGTCTAACATTTTTATGATCTCCAGATGGATATGGTTGGAAGTGCCGGGCGGAAAGTTCCGCCCGGCGGTTCATGGTTTCGGCCGATTATGAGGATGCCATTTCCAGTCCGCAGATCGGACCCGCGGCAGACGCAGTACCGAACGCAAAGCAGTTGAAATCGAACCGCTCAGTGGCTCGAATACCGATCTGGTCCCTTTCCCACATGCTCTGCCCACCGACACTGGCTTCAGTTGAGAAGTCGATGTTCAGGAGGCGACGATCACCAAACAGACAGCCCAGATTGATGTCCCCGAACAGGGCGCAGATCTGGCTGTTTGCTTCGGTGCTCGGCATGGTTTCGGAGAACGATACCGGATAACCGAGGAACCGAGGTGCAACGCCATTGGCGATGTCGCCCGGCAGCGTTCCACCGGCAGCGAGTGCCAGCGGTTGCATTACGGCGTAGAAGAACGTCGAGCTGACAATCCACTTAGCGTTCCCACGTGCGTACTGCGGGAGCGCAGCAACAACTGAGTGGAAGTTGGCCAGCGTCAATTCGCTGTAGGCGTTACCCGCACCCAGAATCAATCCGGGAGCGGTTCCGGCTACCAGCGTGTCGAGCTGCGTGCGGATTCCCTCAATGCCGTGGTAGTCACTTGAGCCATCGCCGTTGAACACGCAGTCGTCTTCCTTGACTGCGTATGCGTAGGCGACTTCACCCGTGAGTTCGTTGGCCATATTGATGACCGAATCCTCACTGAGCTCATTCGACATTCGAGTCAGTACCATCCATTTGCGTGCGGTCAGTCGCACGTCCGTCCAGGAGGCATCTGATTCGGTACCAGCGGCCGATTCGCCGACCGCGTAAGCAGTCAGACCACCGGAGCGTTTCGGCTTCACTTTTGTATCGGACGCCATGAACTCGGTGTTCAACAGCTGCCGAGCCACGCCGTATGAATCGATCAGTTTGATGATGTCATACGTGAACTCGTCCGGTACAAACACATGGGCTCCGGAAGTATCTGAGCCACCTTCCTGGTGCACCATGACGGGTCGATCCAGACCGTTGTCGGCCGTGAACTGAACCGCGCGGTCGAACGCAAACTGAGACGGCAAACACTGCGTGGCTCGCGCCAACGCCCACTGGCCGAATCTGTAGGCACGTTCTTCCGGTCCACGTCCATCGACCTCACCCACGAAGTTCGTGATGTTGGTGCGGCGAACGGTGGCCGGCAGGGAGAACGCAACCGGAGCAGCGCCAGCCGGAGCCGGCACATGGTTGCCTCGCGCCGGATCAATCAGCGATGTGGGCTGATTGGTGTCCAACGCCATCAGGCTGTCGAGCATGTCGGCGTGCTCTTTTTCCTTTTCGTGCAAGGCCACCAGCTCGGCGTCAATTTCCTTGACCCTCGCCACAATATCCTTGCACGCCGTTTCCTGAGTTTCCGTCAGGGTTTCGTCTTCCGTCGCGGTCAAAATAGCCTGCGACTGTGCGAGCAAGTCCGCCCGTTCGGCGGTCAGTCGCTCCAGATCTGCTTTGATACTCATTTCATTTATCCTCGATTGATGTCGGGGACAAACGAAAATACGTCAAACGCCCCGACTGTTTTGGTGTGAAACAGTAGAACGCCTGACGCTGACCTGGCAGTGCCGTTACGTTGTGCGAAGTATCCGGACCTGGCCGTAGTGACTTTGCGATGTGTTGTAGTGGGTCAATTTATCCGCCGACAGCAATTCTGTCAAATGCTTTGTTTTTCCTAGTCTTTTCAAGCATTCTGAATTACTTCTTCAAAATCCCGAAAGATTGTTTGATTTGGAATTGCTTAATCAACCGATACTGATACTATGTTCATAGTCGAACAACACAAACTAACGGGAGCAGAACAATGAGCGCAGCACATCACGCAATGGTTAAACGAATCCGCAGGACGTATGACTTCGACTTGCACGCATGGAAGTGTGAGGGCGAATGGGAAGCGCAGGCTGAAGCATGGCCGAAAGATTCAGGGCACAGCATAGGCCGCAAAGTATTTCACAGTGGCGTCGAGCGACTGGGTGCGGGCGATGCTTACAATTGCGACACGCAAGCAAAGGCCAGAACCGTGGCTGTGTTTCGCCTTGCCCAGCAGTTGTTTGGTGCCGATGCGGTAGCTGATGAACTTGAGGCGGCAATGCAACGGCTGAGTGATGCCGCCGATGCAGAGTTTAACACACGCTGTGGCCTGTAAACTCCTAACGATTGGAAAAGACGATGAGCACTACAACAACAATGCTGGAGATGTTGAGCAATACCCATTCACTAAAGCTGACCGTCCAAAGCATGGACGATCAAAACGGGTTTAGTGAATGGAAAACTGTTTTACTGGCGACCTGCCGCAATACTGGCGAGACTGTCAGGAGCGTGAAATATAGCGACCACAGCATGGTGGAGGGCACGGGAAGAGTTGTTCGTGACGTGTTCGTAAAAATCCACGGGGTGTCCCGTGCGGCTGAGGTAATCGAAGCGATCCTATGACCGCCCAGCCGCGATCCTGTCAAACTCCAGCTTTGTCATCTCAAACCGATGACGGAGCATTGCGGCCGATTGTCCCTGGATTGCGGCGTCGGGCGTTGTCGGCGTTGTGGTCGCCGTCGGCGTCTTCTTCCCGTGCTTGATCACCTCATCCACATAGCCAGCGGCCAGTGCTTCTTCCGCGGAGAACCGCGTGCCGTCGCCGTGCGGGCCCATCAGTTGCGCCTTGACCGTCTCGATGTCCTGACCGGAGGCATCCGCATAGGTCTGCTCCAGGTCGGCGTCCAGCCGCTTCAATCCCTCGATGGCTTCCATGAGGTCTGCTTGATGACCGAACGCCATCACCATTGAGTAGTGCGGCTCGTACACGGCCGCCTGATAACACCTCACGCGATCACATGCGATGACCGCCAGCGATGCGGCTGAACCGGCCATCCCCTCAATCGTCCCGGTCGTGTGGCCGTCGTGTCCTTTGATGGCGTTAAACATCGCCACGCCGTCGTATGCCAGGCCACCGGGCGAGTTGACCCGCATGTTCACGGCCTTGCCTTTGTTGTCTGCCAGGACACGACCGATAGTCAGGGAGTCCGTGCCGGTGTATTCGTCGCCGATCAATCCATACAGAAAGATGTCAACGGCATCGTCGGTAACCGCATACTGAACACCCATCTGCTTCGGTCGTGTATGGGCCAACAGCTCGGCCGTGGGCATCGTCATATATATCTGGTTCATTGGATTGTCTCCATTAAGTTCGTCGTGAGAGTCGTGACGCGGTCATCCCACGTATCGACCAGTGCCGTGATGTTGCCGGTCAAAGTAGCAGGGCCACATGACCCGGCCACGTCCAGCACTTGTCGTTTCGATTCGTCGGCGTGTTCCTGTTTTACTTTCGCGGCGTCGGCCGATACCAGCCCGGTGATGTTCGATTTTGTCCAGACCTCATAGTACGAATCGACCGAGGTCAGGAATGTGTTCGGCTTCTCGCTGGCCGACTTCACGCGGCGTTGTTCCATCCGGACAGCCGCCTGAACAGAGCTCTGAATCATGGCCTTCAGGGCTGTTGTGCTGCCGTCCTTCGGTGGCTCGTTGTTTTCGTCGTCTTCATCGTCCGCGGCCGGCACGGGAGCTGCAGGAGCCGCCACGGGTACTGGTTCGGCTCCGACTTCCGCCCAGTTGGCTGGGTGGTATCGTTTGTCACCGTCCTCACCGACGCCCGGCAGGTTAATCAGTTTGCGGCTTTCATTGATCGTCAGCTGGCCCATCTCCACCTGCCGATACAGCCCCTCGATTTTTTCCGTGAACAACATCTGTACCGCGGCTTCACGGTTGAACTCAACGAAGTGGGTGTTTTCGTCCTGCTCTTTCGCTGACAATAGCTTCAGTGCGCACTCGTCTTCAAACTCATTCAGCCACGGATTGAGGCTGTGAGTCAGGAATGATTGTTCCTCCGACTCCAGCGAGTTGTGCGAAGTCCGGGTGGAGTCGCCCAACAGGTGAGGTGGGACGCCCAGGATGTTGGCCACCACCGCTCTGATTTCAAATTCCCGCGTTTCGTTAAACTGTCCCTTATTCGGATCCACGGTCATCTGTTGGAACTTCACGCCGTCCTGAACTAGTGCGACTTTGTGCGAGTTCTCCAGACCGCTCGACATCTCGTTCCACGCGGCGATGGTGTTTCTGATGGCTTCTTCCTTCAGGTTGCCGGGAATCATCAACAGGCCCGACATATTACTGCCGGAGCCGAAGAACTTCCCGCCGAACTCCTGAGCAGCCATCCCAACGCCCAGAGCATCCTTCATCGTATCAAGCGCGGAGTACCCCACAATGCCGTCGTGCGTCAGCCCGGTGATGTGAAGTATATCTCTGCCAGGGAACTTCACCTGCTTGCCGTTGATAGTCGTGCAGTACCATAGTCCGCCCTCAAAGTATCGGACAATGACGCCCTGCGGATCCAGGATCCACAATTCCATGGGCTCCATCAATGCGTTCCGCTCGATGTGCGCGAACCCGTTACCGAAGATCAGGGCGTGAGCCTGCAAAGTCTTGCGGCATTTCTTCGCACGCAGGACGGGTGAGGCCATCCGCTTAATCAATTTTTGGGCCGGGTGGTCGTCGTCAATGACTCGGTCATCACCGTTACGTTCAAACACATCCAGCGGGAGGTCTGACACGGCGTTGGCAATCAGGTTCACGCCACGGTAGAACGCAGGGTATCCCATCACCGAACGGTGGGTGACTCTCACTCCCGCCGACGCCACACGGTTGCTGCCGAACGTCGCGTGCCATCCGTCGGCGTCCGTGCTTGTCAAAGCGGTGGGCTGCGATACCGCGGTGGCCGCTACAGCGATTTCAGTACATCCATATTCCATAACTCATGTCCCTTAGAAAAACACCACGCCGTTTCCGGGATTTGAGTACGCACCCGCATATTCCGCATAGTGAATCTGCAATCCAATGGCCATCAGCAACGCACAGATGCCGTCGATCTTCTCTGCTGACTTCCCTTTGTCCGGGCGAATGTTTCCGCTCGGGTCTTCCTTGCACGCCACGTTGTTCGCCATCCACCTCAGTACTTCGTTCCCGTCGTGCTTGAACTTACCGTTGCCCAGCCAGGACAGTAGCTTCTTGAACGGCTCGTTATACGTGGAGTATGTTTGTGGCATCTTCAGTAACACGTTTTCGGGCATCCCGTATTCTATCAAAAGTTGTATGACGCCGGTGGAATTCCACGGATCATAGCCCAGATAGTTCAGGTCATAATCATCGCATATCTCTACGATCCGTGCGGATAATTGTCTGATGTCTACTTCGTTCCCGTCCGTCATCTCCACTCCACCGCGCTCAGCGAAGTTCTGGATGAGTCGCTTGTCGTTCCCTGACCGCTTGTCCACATTATCTTGTGGAATCCAAAACCACGCAAGTACTGATGCGCCTCCGTCGTCTTCCGGAAACACAAGCGTAAACGCCGTCACGTCTCGCGTGGACGACAGGTCCAGACCTCCGTAACATGACCGGCCTTTGAATTCTTCCAGATCGAACTCCTGCTGGCACTCGTCCCACTTTGTCATCTGAATGACGCGGTTCTCCTGCTCCGTCCACTGATTGAGGTGCAGCCTTCTGAATCCGTTCTCCAGCGCTGATATCTCCATCGCCTTTGAGCATTCGCCGCGGAGAAAATCACGCTTCAATGACACGTCCAGACAGGGGTTCGCCTTCTCCCATGTCGCTTCATCGGTCCAGTCGTCTTCCGGTTCGGCGCAGAACAACGCCGGCAGGAACCGCTCATCCAGTTCCGGATTCCGTTCCACCGCTTTGGCATACTCGTGTTGCTCCCAGCAGATCGTTGAACGGTCGTGGCCCGCGGTCGTGATGGAGAAGAACAGCGGCTGGTCGCGGGAACCGAACCCCGTCTGAAACGCTTCCCATAGTTCCCGGTTCGGTTGCTCGTGGAGTTCGTCGAAGATCACGCAGTGCGGATTCGTACCGTGGATGGCTCCCGCCTCACTCGAGCACGCCTGGAAGAATCCGTCCGGTGCTACCAGTCGCTTCTTACTGTCGAGCCGCTTGCAGGCAGCCTTCATGTGCGGATTCGCCGTCACCATTTTTGCCGCGATCTCGTACACCAGCCCGGCCTGTTCGCGAGTCGTCGCCGCTGAGTACACCTCTGCGCCAATCTCTTTGTCCACCAGTAGCATGTAAAGTAGAACGCCGGCAGCCAGTGTGGTCTTCCCGTTCTTCCGCGGGACTTCACAATACACGTAGCGGTAGCGGCGCAGGCCGGTGTCTTTGTCTTTCCAGCCGAATAGATTGCTGACGATATCCGCCTGCCAGGGCTGGAGGTGGAACGCACCTGCCCGGCCTTTGACGTGGGTCAGCATATCGGGGAAGAACTCCACCGCGCGTTTTGCTTCCGCGGCGTCGAACACCCATCTATCCGAGGTACTTTGCTGCGACATTATCCTGGTCCGTCCCCTCCGTGATTACCAAACGCGTGCGGGAGCACGGCGTCAGACCGAACTCGCACAGGATCTTCGTACAGAGCGCGGCGTATGCCCGGTGCGCTTTGCCCGCCGGGTGCTCCACGACACCCTTTTCCGTGAAGCAGTACGCCCCATTTTCCGCCAACTGCTTAATGGCGTCCCGCCATTTTGCGTATGCATCGCAGTACTGCTCCAGGCTGGACCGCTCGGCCAGTGACAATACCCTGAGTTCTGCGAGTTCCTTACAGATCCGTTTCCATTCCCGACGCCCCTCACCCTTGATGTATGTCGGGCATCTCGGCGCGGACACTTTCGGCGTTGACGGATTCTTCGGCCGACGCTGCGGGTCTTTGATGTAGTCGCCGTCGGCCAGCTTTAATGCGTGCGGTTTTCGTGGATTGCCGGGCCTGGATGGCATGATTTTTCTCCCCTTTGTCAGTTTGATAATAGCCGATGCAAAACGGCCGGCAGCCAACAGCTGAGTAGTCATTTTGACAACTCAGCAAAAACAGCGGAAATTAGCGCGCGGT
>Ga0208299_1001218_pt1 | contig 19800 bp, 19 predicted proteins | sample 15_taG_FD_184089 | JGI IMG/M metagenome (GOLD analysis project Ga0208299, IMG submission 184089) | Marine viral communities from the Subarctic Pacific Ocean - 15_ETSP_OMZ_AT15312 metaG (SPAdes) (version 2) | ecosystem: Environmental > Aquatic > Marine > Oceanic | place: Pacific Ocean | collected...
TTCCGTCGAGTACCCATTCTAATATTTTCTCAACTCCTTTCCTAAGTTGTTCTGGTGTAGGGACATCGTTGAGGAGCACTGCGTCCGGCTTGCAGGTATCCACCCATGTCTCGGACGGGTGCTGATCCACTGGGTCATCGTGAGGCATGTCACGTTGAACCCGAACCAATACACCGCCACACTCCTTAATGAACCGTGCCTCGTTCTCGAACCGGATATCCGTCACGATAACCACCGATTCCTTGGGTATGAACTTGAGCATGGTAGCCAACTTGGATAGCCAATAGTTCTCATCGCAGAGGTTGCGGCGATACTCCGTACTCCACGCTTGGAGGAGTGGTCGGAGTTGCTCCTTGTGAGTCTCCACCCACACATGTGAGTGGTTGGTCACTCCCGCAACCTCATGTTTAACAAAGTCCCCAAGGGCGAGGGTGATGACTGAGTCATCAAGTTCCTTCGCAACCTTGGCAACCGTGTCCTTGCCGGAACCTCGCCGCCCCATAAGTCCTATGACGGCGGCGGGTTTCGACTCCTCGAAAGGGAACTCTAGTTGAGTAGTGTGCTCGCCCATTGGATGAACTCCTCGCTATGACGTTGCCCTTGTTTAACATCGGGGACATACACAAGGTTGGTCCCGAACTTCATCTTGTCAGCAGACAGGAGGAACTCCTGTTCAGCGAATGACTTGAGGTACATGGTCCGCGCAGACAGCAATGACTTGCCGACCGCGTTGTATGCGGACGGGCTGGCTATGGTGTACTGCGCAACCGCATACCGCTCACCGTCAAACGTGACGTTGAACTCCGGCGCATCAGCACCCTCGGGAGCTTTGGCAAGGACCACGCAGTCAAGTACTGACTTGGCGGTGGGCTTCTCGCCTGTCTCGAAGTTGTAGTTCAAGGTGAGTCCGGCAGTATCCACCTCCTCCTTGGTCATAAACACACGGGGGCGTGTCTCGGACCCGAAGGGTAGGTTCTCCATGTAGTACTTCTTGGCACTGACAACGGTGATGGGTGCTGGTTCCGAAGGCTTCGCCAAGATCACACGCTTGTTGAGCAGGATGGTTCCGGCAGGAAACTCTTCAGACAACTCGCCCACCTTCTGGACTACGGCCAACTTAGGTGTCGCGATATCGGACTGTTCGACCTCACCTATAAAGTCCGAGCCTAATGAACCCTTATGCTTGGCGATCTGGTCTGGTTGTGGTTGAGCCACGTCAGTGGCAGTCTCCGTGGCAATTGCATCCACGGCATCATCGAACGATTTTGTTTTACTCATTTTTTATTTATTTATTTTAGTTACTTCTTGCGAAGGTATCGGGTCTGCGAGTCCTCATCATCAGGGAGTAAGGTACCGAGACGCTTGTTAAGTTCTTCCACTGCTGCCTTCCCCTTCCCTCGGGGTGCGGATTGTTTGGCAACGCTACGCAGTTGGGCTACTGACAGCTTGGTGGCTCGCAGGAAATCCTCCAGTGGGACCATGTCTTTAACCTGCTCATACGCACACTCGACTTCATCAATGCTCACTGCCTTGGCTCGGGACACCAGTTTGTGGCGATCGAACTCATGCCCGTTGATAGCCAACTCGGTGGCCCTGCGCTTCACACTGTCACACCACTTGTCCAGTACACGGGCCAGCGGCAGTGCTACCGTATCGAGAACCTCGGGTGTCATCTCCGAAGGCATCGCTGTCTCGGGTATAACCAAGGGGTCAAGCCCCTGCTGTAAACTGAGGGCGGACCCCGTCAGTGCTGCACACTCTCCTGCTAAGTTGCAGTACTGACATGCAGATGACGGAGTCCGTGGAGGTGACGGTTGGGTAACCTCATCATAGAGGGTCTCCAGCGTCTTGCGCACCCGAGGCAAGTCCTTGCGGGAAAGGGTGCAATGGCTAGTCTCGTCTCGCCTCGGTAGCAGAAACCATACTTGTATCTCCTGTAATTTAGGGAAGGCATCGAACACTCCTACCGCATAAGCCATTGCCTGTAGGTTCTCACCCGCATCGGGCACGGAGTTACGTCCGAACTTGAAGTCCACCAAGTAACCAAGGTCACCCTTCTCGATGACCACATCAGCAGTACCGAAGGTGGTGTGCCGACCAAGTTTTATGTTAACCTTTAACTCTGAGTGGACCTTCGCTGCCCCCTCTTCCATTGGCTTGAGGAACCGAAGGCACTTGTCAACGAGGTCCATCTGTTCCGCATCCAGTGCGTCATAGAATTTAGTTTCAATGGCGGCATGCAGGAGTGTTCCCTCCTGCGCAGCCGCGTTGTCCGTGTGTGTAGGTTCATAGCTTCGGCATTGTTTTCTGTAGTTCAGGGATGATGGGGAAATCTTTGCGTGACTCATGTAGTTAAATCCTTATCGGTTAGTTTATCTATGTTAGTGAGCTTCCTGCCCACGGTCTTGAGGACTGAGTCCTCGACAGTACCTGCGGCAAAGCAGATACGTTGGACTGCCTTACTCTTTGCACCGGACCGATGGATACGACCCAGTGCCTGTTTCAAATCCTGCGCTGACCACGTTGGTGAGATCAGGGATACACGGGCAACGCCCCTCGTATCATGGAGGTCGATGCCCTCGCCCCCCGCCTTGATGTTGAGCGCAATCGGTATAGCTGTCTCGGACGCTTGGAACTCCCTAACGATCCGAGCGCGAGCATCCTTGGGAGTTTCACCGTTGATCAGATTCGTAGTACCCAACGCCTCGGCGTACTCCATCAGGGGTTCGGTAAAATTAAAGAAGGCAACGGGGCTTATGTTCTGGGTGAGCAAGTCCTCGGCCATGTCCACCATCGCGGGGACACGGTAACGCTCAATGATCATGCGCTGTTTAAGTTGCTCAGTAAGTTTGTTGGTCGCGTTCAGTTCATCATAAGCTGCGTTGAACTTATCTTTATCTTTAACCCGCACTGCCTCGGCATGGACTACGTTGTCGGGGAAGTCATCCATCTCGGACCACTTGGTCTTGACGGTGTACGGGTTAATGATCTTGTGTAGATTCTCGATGTCCTCATCCCGACCCTTCCACATCCATGCGTTGTGAAGGTTGCGGTTCTGGAAGCACCCAAGCTGCGGAAGTAATGAATACCACCGTTGCCAATCCCTGATTCCCAAGACATGCAGCAAGGCTCGCGTCTCCAAGGGGGAGGAGAAGGGTGTAGCAGATAGCAGGAGGCTCGGGTATTTGGGGGCGAGCCTCGCCAGCATCTTTGCTTGCTGAGATTGGGGGGACTTACAACGGTGGCACTCATCAAATATTAAAACCCATTGATGGTTGTCAGGCATCTTGAAATTAGATCGACGTGCCTTCTCGTAATTGATCCAGCGTCCGCCTCGGATACCCGCTTGCTTGAACTTGATGTCCCATGCAGGGCCAACAGAAAGCGGGCATATAACGAAGGGCTTGCGGTTCAGTACTTTACACACGGCCAAGGCAGTGAAGGACTTGCCCGTCCCTGTCTCACTGCAATCGAGTGCGGCACCTCTTTGTTCGACCGCATCCACTAAAGCGTGAGCGTTCTCAACTTGATGGGGGTATAGATTAATGGTTGCCACGGGTGGGATGATTAGGATTCATTGTCTGTCTTATATACAGTGTTAACTAAATCGAAGAAATCATTGGAGCGGAGTATCACCAGCCACCCACGGCCATTGCGTCTGGTCGCTACCACGGGTACTTGGTCCTCTCCGACATCGGCAGTCGCTTGATCCATCCACTTGTAAGGGTTGCCAGCCTCCACCCGCTTCACTTCCCAGTGGTAGGGGAGACCCTCCGTGATCACGTCGGGCGAGTCGGGCGATCCTTTGAACTGCTGCCCTCTCCTGCTCGCTCGGCCCGTGTTGGTCTGAACTTCCTTTGCCCATTCGCGTTCCCCTCGCTTGCCTTTATCCCTTGAGTTCATTCTCCCGAAGAGACCTCGTTTGATTTGATGAATGCTTTAACATCGTTCGGGTACAGACGGTACGTCCTGCCCCCTAACTTGTAGCCTTTGATCTTCCCCTCCCGAACCCAGCGTCTGCATGTGTGCATCGAAATGCCCATCATCATCGCTGCTTGGTGGAGGTCGATTGGTTCGTTTGAAGTAGCCTGTTCAGGTTCACTGTCGCTCATCGTGGTTGCAGTTAAACACAGATGAATACAGTGGTCAATACCTTAGTTACCTTATTGTATTAGTAGTTATTCACAGTTTGTTTATGACAACATTAATGATTGCAAAGGTATTATTGTGTGTAACGCTACACAAAGTGTGCAATGAATGTGTTCACTACAATAAATGTTCTACAATAAACAAAAAACGATAGGCAACGAATGAACCCATTAGAAGATGATCAGGTCGGGCAGTCACAAGGCATCTCGATACGCATCGGGCACGGTCTCTTTGAACGCATCAAAGATTATGCCGACTCAAGTACAATGAGTATGTCGCAAGTCAACCGCTCACTCCTTGAGGGTGCTGTTGATTTACTGGATGAAGGGGTGGCACACCCCAGTACCCCACTACCACGGAAGCTGGATGGTATCCGCAAGCGTATAGAGATAACCACCATCGAGCGTAGCCGCAAAGGTAGGGCCGACAAGCCCTCTCCCTCCACCCCTAAAGTGGATCAGAAGGTAAAGGCTCTTGAAGAAAAGATGGACCTCATCCTTGAGGCACTTAATAAGCAAACCGGATAGCCCAGTATGCGGTGGCCTGAGTTTTGGTCACTGCTCTCCGATAAGCATTGAATGTTTGCTGCGGAGAGTAGTGCCCCATTTCAGTAGCAGTTTTCGCAGGATCACCAAACCCCACCAGATGGTGCGACCCAAACGAATGTCGCAATGCATTCTTCGGCACCTCATAGCCCGCCGCCTTGTAAGTAGCCCGCTTGTAGCGCAACAGTGTGGAGTCAGCGCGGCCACCCATGACAAGACCGGATTCGGGGTGACGGTGGTACAGGTAGTCCAGTAAGGGGGGAGTCAGGTCAACCCATCGCTCCGCATTGCGTGTCTTGCCCTCACGCACATACAGTTGTCCCTCGTCTGGTCGTACATCCTCCCACTGTAGTCGGTCAACCTCACTGGTCCTGAGTCCGGCAAACGCACCGAACATGAGCCAGTGTCGGGTGATAGGGTGGGCGTGGTCGATGAGCTTTTGCAGATTGGCCGGAGTGACGATGGACACACGGCCCCCACACTTCTTCGGACGCGAGACAAGTGAGACAGGGTTGACAGATAGCAGTCCGTCCAGTACTGCGCGTTTACATACCGTAGACAGTAGTCGTAGCCAATTGCGTACAGATCGTGGGGCAAACCCCTCATCGAGACGGAGTGCAATGAATGCTTCAATGTGTCCCCGATTAAACCCTCGGATTAGGTGGGTGCCCAGCCACTTGGACAACGCTCTGGTCCTAGTCCTGTCGTCTCGGACGGTGGTCAAGGTTATGGCTCCACGTTTAAATGCTTTCTCCTGCGACTCCAAATGGGTAGCGAGCAACTCGCCCAGCGGGGGGTTTGCAAGGGAGCGTGAGGCAATGGCGTGGGACAGGGCGTGTTCAAACTCTTCAGCCGTGAACTCCGATTGGTAGCGGGACGCTATCAGGTGGATGTCACGTTGTAGTGGTGCAAGGGTAGCGGAGTCCAGCTTGGCTAAGACTTCCCGCCGATACGCCTCGGCCTTGGTCTTGGATGTGAACCGTTTTCGAACACGCTTACCGAATGCCCGAGCAGGGACAATCACTTCATGTGCGTAGCGTGGATGGGATGAGTTGATGATGCGAATATTTGTAACCATTCTGGTACCACTTTTCTGGTAACCTACGGTTATCTTAAATACAGTCAAGTCAGATTGTGTTCACAGGGTAGGGTGGGGTTGTGCTACTGCTAAATCAGGGTTGCCCCCAAGGGTGAGGGGGTGTCCACCCTCTGTCTGTCACTGTAATGAAGAAGTTTCGAAGCCCATCACTCGCTCCATTTTCACCCTTGTTTTTACGGGGAATTCTTGCTGTTAAAAAGCGTGTTACCATTTGTTACCACTTCTCATTTAGGGTGGGGAGGGGGTGACCCCACATGGAAAAGGCTAACATGGAGGTAGGACAAGGGTGGACCCACTAGGGGACCATCGGTCCGGTAGGGTCACCCTCCCCGCACCCCTAGAAAAACAGGGCGTTATTGATGTAGGGTGATGGGTTGCCCCTACTTCTTAATTAATAGTAATAATAATAATATAGGGTATATACCCCCCTTATATACAGGAGCAACTTGTGTCTGGGGGTATGGGGTCACCCTCTTTTGATCGGCAAAGTATTTAGCCAATCATTTATGTGGGGTAGTGATCGGCAACTGAGTTTATTTTTACAAAGCATGTGCATCGACTCTTCCGGCAATGTCGGCATCGGTACCACGTGCCGCACATCCTACGCGCTCACACGATTATATACGCTTCGGTCCTAGTACTTGGGACAGGGGTTGAGGCAGCAAAAAACCCCCTCACCTTGCGGCAAGGGGGCGTGTTCAAGATCAGGTACAAGAACCACCCAGACCTGACCCATCCCACAAAGGGATCGTGGGTTACTCTTCAGGTTCCTTCAAGTCAGGGATATCCTTTGGCTCGGGTTGGATTGAGGCGACTGCCTCCACCCACCACTGCCGTTCCCGTTCCTCTTGGTAATCATTCCGATCCTCGTATGGTATTTGGTATTGTAAACGTCCCATGTTAGTGCCTTTCAAATGTGTGGTTGCCGATTACTTTGCCATTGCCGTTCGACCAGTATGGGGGTGTGTGTACCCCGTTAATCTTGGGCATTCTTTTAAGGGCAAAGTAATGGTCTGCCCTGTTACGGTTCACCTTCTCCTGCCCATTGGGTACAGTGTGGACCGTGAGGGGTATCAGCTTGACCATCCCCAATATCTCATAGAAGTCCGCCCTCTTTTGCTTGTCCTTACTGTACTTGATTCCATTGATGTAGCTCACCCGTTGTCTTTCTGTTTTGTGTTTATTAAGGCAAGAGAATTGTTTGTACTGAGTTACGACACCCTTGTATGTGTTCGGCCACTGCTTTGATTCATCACTTACCCTTTGCCACAGCACCTCGTACAGAGCTTCCCAACCTTTCCTCTTCTCGCCCCACGCCTCACCAATGATAACTGCTGCGAGCAGTTCTCTAACGTGAGGTGGAGGTGCTTCGGCAGGTTCCCAACCCAGTGCAGGTAAGGTCAGTGCGATCAGCATCAGCAGGGCAAATGTCTTGTGGTACAAATCCCTGTCTGTCCGAGACGGTGCCCGAGTGCTACCCCCATAGCCTTGGGTGTTCACTTCCTTCTTCTTCTGCTTCAACTGCCAACAGTTTGCGGTTGCCTCGTATTCAAGACCGTCCTCGCCAATCTCACGTTTAACACACTTTGATCCAGCGATGGCATAAGCCTCCGCCTCCTTATAGGTTTCAAACGTGCCTCCATTGGGTTGTGTGCGTTCACCGCTGACATGGAATGCAGTCCAGCCGTATGATCTAGAGGCAGTCTGCCATGTACTTTTACCTTTTATTGTTTCTTCAATCATTTTTCTTATTCCTTTTTGTATTCAATTGTCTGTCTCATATTCAATGGTGCTCCCACCCCTCCCCGTAGGGAGAGGCAGGGCACCGTGTCCTTAGCGTCTGCTCAAAGCGTGGTGCGCGATGTTGCGAGCGAGTTGATCCGCATTCCCCACCCAACCTTTACCAAAGTGGTGGATGATATTGTTGCGGTAGCGGTTCGAGTATTCAGGTTTGCTCAAGTAGTACTCATCGAGTGGCGCGGCACCGAGCACGTCTACTCCTTTGCGTTTGATTGCAAGGTGATCCACGTCCCCGTCTCCTATGCACCCGTCAGTCCATGCGAGCAGGATACTGGAGTCTGCGATATCTTTCTGGCACTCAGGGCGAGCGATGGTCTGCTTGAAGGACTCGCACCCGTAGTTCGGGCTAATGCGGCAGATGTCCTTGGCCGAGGTCCGAGTCAGGGGAACCCTGAATGCCTTCTTACCACCGGACAACCAGAGTCGGATATCAAGGATGCCTCGGCAGTGCAGTTGCTGTAGTGCCAGCACGAATTCCTGACCTCCGCCAGAGCACCATGAGGAACTCATTGATCCCGAGCAATCGACGATCACCGTGATGGTGCGCTTGCCACTCACCTCGGTCAGGCGGCGAGCGAATCGATCTGATTGGGCGATCACCTCGGGGAGGTGAAGACGGGTACCACTGGTGCCCAGTTGGTCCCGATCAATCCCGCCGCTTTTGGTGATCTGCTTCAGTCGATTGTAGATGCGCTTAACCTGACCCTCATCTGGGTTGGAAGGATACTTCTCTTGGAATTCACCCAACCCTCTGGTCTCGAACTGAGTCAGTGCGCTTTCGCCTACGTTTGGATCGTAAGACGTTGGCTCGGGTGCTTGGGTGCTGCGACCAGTGCTGCGATCATTGCCACTATTACCGTGACCCCTACCCGTGTCCTGAGATGGTCCAGCTTCACCGTCTTCAGTCTTGCCGTTGATCTCGTCCGAAACACGTGGGGTGCCTTTCGGATAATCGATCCCGAACAATTCGCACCAATCTCTGAGGATCGGGAGCAAGTCCAGCGTGTTATCGGTATTGATGATGCGCTCATAATAGTGCCGCACTGCTTTTCGGGTGCAGACGAAGCGTCCTTTTTTACCGGAGGCGACTGCCTTGTAATTTGCGGTGCAGTTGGTCTGACCGTGTCCGATGAATTCAGCACCGTGTTCAGCACTGGTCAGTGTCTTGAATGATGATGCCTCGCGATGGCACAACCACTGAAGCCACTCGATTGCTTTGGTCAACTTGGATGGGAATTCAACCCAGTTGTCCCAACCGAATTTGCCTTGATCATCGTACCCAGATTTGTCTTCACGGGCGAGGTGCTCAATGCGGATATCTTCAAAGATGTTCAGAAGCTGAAAAGGTATTCCAGCCTTTTTGACAGATTTGGTTACCAGTTCAAGGTCATCAGTCCACTTGCCATGAGCACACTCATGTCGCACCAGCGAACGGTACGCTTGGTCAACGTGTTTAGCGTTGGCTTGCGCGGCACTGGTTAATGCGCTGTAGAACTTGCCCCCAACAGTGATGCGATGCTTCCCATCAACGAAGGACCAGCACGCGGTATGATAGGTGGGGTTGTAGCGCACGTCGATGAACGTGAATCGCTTGGCGACCAGACCCCCCGTTTGGTGAAGTGCGCGGACGATGCCCCGATTTTGTTTCACTCCTTTTTTGCGCCACACGTACCCGCGCAGCTTTTGGTATTTTGATTCGTTATACATTTTTTTGGTTCTTGTTTTTAGTTGTTGGCTTGTCTCATCAGTGGGTCGGATGCCATCCGGTCCCAGACGCCCTTTCGGGCGTTTCGACTATTCGGTAGGCTCAGGTGCCTTGGCCCGATCTGCGAGCGCGATCAAGCGTGTGCTCCATCCTTCGCATGCCCCGCCATCGGGCAAACGGTCTCCGGTGTCCGCATCCCAGTTCTGGGCCTTGTCCGAGACGGCACTGGCCAACTGGCGAGCGATGTCTGACTCTCCCTCACCGCCGAACAATGCAGCGCGTTTCAGATCGCGGGGAGATAGGCTGAACAAGGTCCGACCGTCCACTGCCGCTTTGCGCGTCTCACCGACGATCTCAGCGAAGTTCTCAGCCAGTTTAACCTTGGAGTCTTCAGCGACTCCAAAACCGTTCAGGATCGACTGACAGACCTTGGTGAGGTCATCCTTATTGTAATCGATTTTTACGTGATCAAAACGATCCCAATACGGTGCCTCGGGCACGTTGGCTTCAAGATTGCATGCGGCGATGATATGCAGATGCTCCACCTTGGCTTCTAAGACCTCCAGATTGCCGTCTAAGGGCTTGCGAGTCCGAACCTTGAACACTTCATCACCCTCGCCATTTACGACAGGCTGGAAGGTTGTGAGGAGGAACTCACGAGTACGTGCAGTCCAGCGCAGGTGCTCATCGCAAAAGAGCAGCACGTTGGTACCGTCTGCCGCTGCGCGGAATGCTTGCGTCAAAACACCATCGGTGATGATGAAGCCACCCTCACCGTCTGGGGTTACCGAGCCAAGCAGGGTGCTGATCTCATCAATGTCGGCACTGCAACCGTGCTCCAGATAGAGATCGTACTGCTTGCCCAATTCGCGAACAGCATGCGACTTGCCAAAACCCGCTGGTCCAGCGACTGAGACGATGTTCCCACCGTTGTAATTGCCAGCGTCATACTTGGGCGATAGTTTAGACAGGACAGGGTTACCTGATGACGCTGCGACCAACCTAGCACGGCGTGCGGTCCCACCCTTGTCCGACTTCAACGCATCGATCAATTCGCGGATGGAATCACCCGTGTCTTCGATTTCCTGAATGCGATCATCGAGTTTGTGGTTAGCCTCGACCAGTGAACTGATCACGGGATCATCAGTCAAATCGACTTCCTGCTTGGACCCTGCCGTGATCTGGGTGAGTAGGGATGCCAACTGTTGAGCCGCATCATCCGGTGCTGCCGATGCCGATGCCGATGCCGATGCCTCTGCCCGAAATACACCATCCTCAACATTCCCCCAATTGGTAACCAGTTTATCGGTAGTGTCATTGTAGATGGCATTGAGTTCTGATATGCAGAGACCGTTTGCTACGTTGGCACCGATCCCATTATCGCGGCACCATGTTTTGGCATGGTTTCGGTTCTTGCTGTTGATCACCGCACTGCCGCGCGGTCCGAGTTCTTTGTGTTCTTTAATCATGGTTCTTGTTTTTTGAGTTCTGTCGTTGCCGCATCCGAGCGACCTGTGCATTTCACTCTATTTTTGACCACAATACAATACAATAATGCACATTGTAATTGATTGTGTTTTGCCCCTGTTTTTGTAGGTTATTCTGATGCCGGATGCGTCCGAAGAAAACCCCTCTATAAAGGTACCCAAGAAATCGGCCAAGAAATCGGCCAAGAAATCGGCCAAGAAATCGGCCAAGAAATCGGCCAAGAAATCGGCAGTCAAGCGCACCAAATCAGGCAGACCATCACGGGCGGGAGCGACTCAGGCTATTAAGGATGCGGGTGCTGCCACAATGGGCAGACCTGTCCGAGCATTCGAGCCAGCGACTGCAACTGCCATCGTGGAAACCATTGTCCGAGACGGCCTTCCTTGGCGTATCGCGGCGAATAAACACGGCATCCATGAACAGATTGCGTCGAGGTGGATCATGGAAAATAGTGACTTTGCGTGTTCCATAAAAAAGGCACAAGCGTCTCACGTCTCGGACCTACTCAATAAGATGGCAGACGCACCCAGTGGATCATGGCAGAAGTGGTGCTGGCAGCTCGAACGCATTTACCCTGAGAACTTCAGCCAAAATCAACGTTTTCAGGTAGAAACCACGCACAAACTGGAAATTAATGCGGCAGTATGTGCCCAGATTGCGGAGGGATGGACCAAGTTCAAAGAGAAAACCATCGATATTCCCTAGTTTTTTGCGATTATGGACTGTTTTGTTTTTTCGTTTCGCACAATAACACTTATATCCCATTCAGTATATAATGCCAGCAGTACTATATCAGTCCGGTGATTTGAGTCGCCTCGCGGGTGGGCATGTCGGGTGCATTATGCGCAGGTGGGGGGAGGGGGGTCGGCCCATTACTCCCCCCTTTATGGGGTTTTAAAACGCAGATGGATAAAAAGGCTTTATTAAATTCAGATGATTCTATACTAGGCACCCCCGTCTGGTTTGCACGGGAGGTATTGAAACTAGAACCCTACGGATGGCAGGACAAGGTCATGTGGGACGTAGCTATGGCAGATAAACCCGTGGCCCTTCGCGCAGCCAATGGCTCTGGCAAGACCCAGAATGTAGCGGCTCCCCTGATCCTCTGGCATTGCGCGTGTTTCCCTAACAGTCAGGTGGTCACCACCGCTGGTGTTTACCGCCAAGTAAAGGAACAGCTATGGGGTTGTCTCAGGTCACACAAGGATAAGCTGGGAGCCGGATGGTCTATCAACCAGACCGACATCACAGCACCCAATGGTAGTCGGGCCGTTGGCTTCAGTACAGAGGACTCCGGTAAGTTTGAGGGTTGGCATAACGACCATTTGATGATGATCGTTGATGAGGGAAAGTCTGTCTCGGACGATATTTATATGGCTATTGAACGCTGCCAGCCGGAGCGGCTGCTGGTGATGTCGTCAGCGGGCACAACAGTCGGGGAGTTCGCTAATGCATTTCTAACAAGAAAATCATTTTATTCCACGCATACAGTCACTTCCTACGATTGCCCCCATCTCGGGAGTGAGTGGATCAGTACGCAGATTGAGAAGTGGGGTCGGACCCACCCTCTTATCCGCTCCATGATCTTCTCAGAGTTTATTGACGACGGGGGTGTGGGCTACGTGGTGGCGCGGGCGGACATAGTGAACTGTCTGGAGGAGCCGCCCAAGGCTACGGATGGCGTCCCACTGGTGTTCATTGATTGGGCCGCAGGAGGTGACGAGAATGTCATGGCTTTTGTCCGAGGCAACAAGCTGACAGAGATGGTCTGTTGGCGGGACAAGGATACGATGGCAGCAGCGGGACGGGCTATAGCTGAGATTAACAAACGTAAGGTTCCCTTGGATAGGGTCTGGGCAGATGACGGCGGACTAGGGCACCCGATCAACGATGCCCTTGCCACGGCAGGGGTCAGCGTCCGTAGGGTGCTGAATAACAGCAAGAGCTATGACCAACAGCATTATGCCAATCTTGGCGCAGAATTGTGGTATGACGCCGCTAGACTCATACAGCGTAAGGAAGTCATCCTATTGGACGATGAGACGCTTATAGAGCAAATGGCGAGCCGCAGGAGTACCTACACGGCATTAGGTAAGCTCGCCTTGGAAAAGAAGGAGGATATGCGGAATCGAGGGCTGGGATCACCGGACCGCGCAGATGCTGCACTGTCTGCAATCAGTATTGCACACAGAGTAGGAAACGTATACGATGGTGTTGTCTTCGCTGAAGAAGATGAGGACACCTTGTCGGACGACCAACTAGCCGTGCTAGAGGAAACAATGTCCGGCTCATTCGCTGGCTTATGAAAGAGAAACTAAAGTCTAGGAAACTATGGGTGGCCGTCGGTGGCCTGTTAACCGTAGCCGCCACTGAGTGGCTGAACCTATCACCCGAACTAACCGAACAGGTTGTTGGGGCTGTCGTTATTATTGTACCCGCTTACATTGGCGGACAAGGCATCGTTGATGCCATGAAGGAGTACGCCAAGAAAGACAACCCACCAACCAGCTAGATGCTACTAGCCGCTCTGAAGGGACTTGCAGCGTTGCCTCGGCTGATAGACGCGGTGGAATCTATTGGAGATATAGCTAGGGCGCAAATGGCGCAACAAAGAAAAGATGAGAAAGACAAAGCTGTTGACGATCTTATTGATGCTGCTCGGGAGCGCAGGTTGCGTAAGCGTGAAGCTGAACGGGTTTCAAGAGATAGCAGCGACACACCCAGTGGGTCTGGAGAAAGCAGTGGAGTCTGAGGAAGGTGCGGCTTTTGTGAAAGCGTTGGGGCTTTATATTAATAAATTGGAATATGAATTGGAGAAGCAATGATTAACCTGTCGGAAATGGACACCTTGGTGCGGGACGCACTACAGGCTCGACTCCCTTGGGAGGACGAACAGATCAAAGGGTATAAGCTCCGGCACGAAGGTCTCGGACGGCCCAAGAAACCGTGGGCAGGTGCAGCGGATCTGAACTGGCCTCTGTCCGATATGATGATCGAGAAGATTAAGCCGTATTACATTCAGCAAGTATTTGCGAATGAGTTGGTGGCAAACTTCTTTTCACTCAAGTCAGACTTAATGCAGTTCAATAATGCGGCAGCACAATGGTTTGATTACCGTCTAAGACAGCGTACTAATTTTGAGACAGAGATTATCAGCGTAGCGGACTACATGTTGATGGCAGGTAAGGGTCTCTTGAAAGTCTACTGGGACGAGGGGAAGAAGCAGGTGAAGTTCGATTCTGTGGACCCGATGTATTTCATTGTCCCAACCCATACGACAGATTTACGGGATGCCGATTGGTGTGCGCAGGTTCACCAGATCAGTCCAGCAGCTTACAAGCGAAATGAGAATTACAACCAATCACCGGAGCTTCTCACCAAGATACGGGCCGCAAATGCGGAAACGCGGACGCGCTACGAGAGTGAGAAGTATCTCCGTGAAGGGATCACACACTCCGTTGACGATGATCGTATCCCCGTGTGGGAGGTGTATTATCGGGACGGTAAAGACCTCCTGACCTTTACGTTTTCACCATTGTCATTGGATGAATTTGTACGCCCTATCCGTAAGCTCCCCTACGACCACGGTCACCTCCCGTATGTGGAGTTTAACGTAGAGGTTAAGGATAAAGGTTATTACTCACCCCGTGGTATCCCTGCCCGTATCGCCCCGTTACAGCAATCCATGACTAAGCTCTGGAACGAGAAGCTGGATGCTGTAACGATCTATAGCAGACCCATATTTACGTCGGACAACCCGATGGTGAATGCAGGTAACATCCGTATGCAACCCGGTCAGATTATACCATTTCCGGTAAAGGCTGTATCGATGGGGGCACCTCCGGTAAGTTGGGATCAAGAGATTGCCCAGCAGCGGTTGACCGCCGAGCAACTAATCGGTATTCCCGACGCGGGTCTGCAAAATCAATTTAAGTCAGGGGAACGTCGGACTGCGTCTGAGGTTAACCTTATCGGGACGGTGATGAGTCAGGTGACTGACCTCCGTTCCCGTATCTTCCGTCGAGCTTTAGCTGAAACATTCGCGCAAGCGTGGGGGTTGTATGTCCAATATGACAAGGCGGATTTACATTTCTTTTACCGCAACGAGTTGATGACGATCCCGCCCGAGGCTGTCCAAGACGGGTATCGGGTCGAGCCATTGGCTAGTGCTGATAATTTTAATAAACAGTTTGTGTATCAGAAGAAGGTCACACGGTTCCAGTTACTCCAGCAGAATCCGTTCGTGAACCAAGCGGAGCTTGTCCGAGACCTGATTGCTGCGGACGATCCACAGGATGTGAAGCGTATCTTTATGGATAATGACGCACAGTCTGCGGATCAGAGCGAAGACCAAGCAACTGAGCTTTGTCGGATGATGATTGGGTTCCCGTCACAAGTGAAACCCGTGGATGACGATGCTACGCATTTGATGATCCTTCGGGGTTTTGTGGAGAGGCGTATCAGCGCGGACGAGGGTATTGACGGTGAACTAGCCGCACTGTTGATGAACCATGCGAATATGCACATGCGACAGCTACAGCAAAAGAACCCTGAACAAGCGAAACAACTTGAGGAACCTATGCAGCAAATGGCTCAGTATTTCGGACAGGTGGTGGCTATGGAGCAGCAAGCTAACCAGCAGCAACAACAGCAGCAAATGCAGATGCAAGGGCAAGAAGAAATACCACAAGAAGCCTTGCCCGAAGGTATATAATCCCATATATTGTGAGAAGGTTAAGACGTTTTTTGACAACTTGGAGGGCTGTTTCGGCAGTCCTATCGTATGCAGACACACAGACAGTGTGGAGCGACAAGGACCGCCGCGCTCTCGGCGCGTTCCTTGAAAGTCCGGCAGGAGCTAGGATGGAACGCCTGATGGCGGACCAGATACTGGACTCATGCCAGACCGCCGTGTCCGAGCAGTGTACGCCGTTTGAGGCGGGGACCGTTCACGGCATGAAGATTTTATGGGTGTTTATGAAAACACTCACCACGGCGGGGGCTTCGCCAGAACAAGACCCGAACTATGAGCGAGACAACTAACCTAACGGTAGAAGAGGAGTTAGATGCACTAAAGCAAGAGGCGGAAGCCGTTGACGCTGGAACGCAACTCCCTTCTGAGACTGCTGAAAATGAAACTCCTACTGGCAGCGAGGAGGCCGAGGGTGAGTCCGAAGAGGGCTTAACCATTGAAGACAACTCTGAAGACGAGTCGGCGGGCGAACCTACCGAGGAATCTAATAAAGAGGTTTTAGAAGACGAAGGCGTGTCCGAGACGGACCCGCTGGAGGGTGCTGACGTTGGGGAGAAATCTGACGCAGAACCACAAGCACGGCGCACGGGAAAAAAGAAAGAGGCTTTGAAGCGTTCTTGGGAGAATGCAGACAAGCGTCACCGTGAGGCCGACGAGCGTGAGACACACTTACGAGTACGGGAGACACAACTCCTTGAGCGTGAGCAGCAGGTTTCCACTATTGAATCTGAGGCACCGGATGATCCGTTACCTAAGTATTCAGCAGATGAGATTGCGAGTTCACTAGAGGAGTTCATTGATGATGGCGAGTTTGATACTGCAAAGAACTTGATTAGAAGTCTTGCAGGAAAAGCCAACGCAATGGGTGCCGCCCGTAGCTCGGGACCGAACAGTCCGCAGTTTGCAGAGGCATGGGACCAAGTGAGGGGGAAAGCCATAAAGGATAACCCTGAACTGGAAGACCCCAAGTCCTCCTTATATAAGGAGTCTACTGGACTTCTTAACGGGGAGTGGGGGCCGTTGTTTCAAGCGCACCCCGCAGGGGTTGCTGCGGCAGTAGAGGTTGCTAAGTTGCGTATGAACGCCGCTTCGTCTTCGGAGTTGTTGGAGAAGGTTGAGCAGTTACAAACTGAGAACAATAAACTCAAGAAAGCGGTAGCATTGGATGGGACAACACCAACAATATCAGGCGGAAGCACTGAAGCCAAGTGGGACAACCTCTCACTTGACGACCAATTGGAAGCGTTACGACATGATGCGGCGATTTTGAGTTAGTAATAAAGATTGGAGGCCATCATGGCTGCTACAACTGGATTCATTCGCACGACCTCTGGTAGTTCAACAGAGTCAAGCTCCGGCTTGGACTCTTCAAGAATTTCTGAGGTCTTTAACAAAAACTTCCTCAAGCATGCAATAGACCGTTTGGTCCTCGCAGAGCTTGTGGAGAAATTCGACCTGCCTAAAAATGCAGGTACACAAACCATGCGGTTCTTTCGCCGTGGTGAAGCTAACGTGGATAACGTTCGCTCACTGACGGAAGGTACCCCATTAACTGACTTCACGCACACCACGCTCGAAATCGTGGAAGCTACGCTCTCCCAGTACGGTGACGTATCCAAGATTTCGGACACTCGCGTTGCTACTGACTTGATCAAGCAGCTTGAGTTGGAAACCCAGCGTATGGGCGAGGAAGCCGCACTGTACTTGGATAACCAAGTGCGGGACGAAATATACACAGAGATGTCCGATTCGGGGAACTCTGCTCAACTTATCGATCTGACTGCGGAGTCTGCCTCTGCGGATCGTACCGTTGAGCTACAAGACCTCGACAAGGCTTGCAGCATTTTGAAGGAGAATCGTGCTCCTACCTTTGCTGGCGGTCACTACGTCGCTGTGGTTAGCCCACGTCTGTCTTACGATCTTCGTCAAGACACCAAGTGGGTGAATGTTTCGAGCTACTCCGATAAAGAGAAAATCTATAACGGAGAGATCGGGAAATTCTTCAACGTCAAGGTTGTGGAGCAAACGAACCCGAAAGAGTTCGACCACAACTCGGGCACTGGAAACGGCCACGCTTGTTTCGTATTCGGTAAAGAGTTTGCCGGAACAATCAAGCTCGCTGGTTCTAATAGCCCGCTCAAGCCGCAGCTTATCATTAATGATAAAGCGGATAAGAGTGACGCCCTGAACCAATACATCACCGCCGGATATAAATTCTACGCTGCTAGTAAGGTGTTGAATCCTAAATTCGGAGTAATGATCAAGGCTAATAAAGTCACGTTTTAATCCACGGGACTAAACCGAGGGTGTCCTGCTTTAGGGATGGAGTAGGGCACCCTCATTTAAGATTGGATTGATATGACTTTAGCGGATATGGCAGATCAGGTTGTGGATTTGATTGGGTCTTCGGACGCGACTTCAAAAACACAAGCGAAGGAATTCCTGAAAAGACGGTACATGATGTTGTATGACGCCCATCTTTGGGAAGATGCAAAGATATCATTGACGCTTACCACCTATGCTAACCAAGTCATACTACCTGCGTGGGTAGATAAAGTACTTCAAGTGGTTATGCAAAAGGGGGATTTGAAACGATTACTCGCCCCAATGGATCGTCAGAATATATATCAAATCAATCCGTACCTTTTAGAGGAATCTGGTGATGTCATAGGGTTTAGTCACATGAATCCTGTAGCGACCCACATGCACCCTCCTAATGTAAAACTTAGTATTAGTTCAAGTGATGCTACTGATACGGGAAGCGTTCGGGTCCAAGGGATGCACCTCGGCAATGAGATTTCAGAAACGGTAACATTGTCTGGGACTTCTGATCGGGTTTCTCAAAATTATTACGATGAGATATATTCTTTATCCAAGCCGAAAACGGCGGGGTACATCAGGGTGGTAACTTCAAATGCGGCTGAGAATGAATTGCAGGTTTTACTAGAGGATGAGAACGAGAGGAAGCACCAGAGGATTCAGCTACATCGTGACATTTCAGAAGGGCACAAGTTATTAATTTATGCAAAGCACATCTGTACGCCTCTTAGCCACGACAATGACACTCCCCAATTAAAAGCATGCACTAACGCGCTGATCTCTTTCGCGGTGGCGGATATGCTTACTCGGATGCGGCAGTCAGGAAAGGCCCAAGCACATGTGCAGGAAGCGAACGCGCATTTAGTGGCAATGATGGGGGCTGATAAAAATCAACGGGCTAACGTAGTCCGATTCGTACCGGAGGACAGTTATAATGGCTAACAATACACCATACACAAATGAGAGCAACGCAACGGGGGCGTCAACAAGCCCTAATGGGGTTACTACTTTACTTAATAAATTAGATTCGGACAACGACGGTGTTGTGGATGGCGTACTCGCTACGGGAGTTACGACAGAGCACCTAAATGCGGATACCTTGGTTACTGCGGCTGAGTCGATTTCGAGCAACGACAATGACACCACGCTGCCGACCTCGGCGGCTGTTAAGGATTACGTCGATGCTCAAATACTCACCAAGGACAACTTGGATGAGATAGCTGAAGGCACAACCAACCTCCACTTCACAGCCACTGATAACACTAAGCTCGACGGTATAGAAACCGCAGCTACCGCTGACCAGACAGGGGCACAGATCAAGACGGCTTATGAGGCTGAGAGTGATACCAACGCTTTCACTGACGCAGAGAAAACAAAACTAACGGGCGTAGAAGCCTCTGCCGATGTAACCGATGCCACCAACGTCACCGCCGCTGGGGCGTTAATGGATTCTGAGCTAACTGATTTAGCTGGTGTAAAGGGAGTTACAATCTCAACGCTTCAATCCAAACCATCAGAAGGAGCTTTCGCTGATGGTGATAAAACTAAGCTCGACGGCGTTGCGGCCAGTGCAAACAACTACGCAATTTCTTCAGACCTCTTGGACGAGGATAACATGGCCACTGATTCGGCTACGAAGGTTCCGAGTCAACAGAGCGTTAAAGCCTATGTAGATTCTCAGGTTGAATCTAAGGATGCGCTGAGTGAGCTAAGTGGCACTCTGGACGACATAACCGCTGGGTCAACCAATGTCCACTTCACAGCCACTGATAACACGAAGCTCGACGGGATAGAAACCGCAGCCGATGTGACAGACGCTACGAACGTAGATGCCGCTGGTGCGCTGATGGATTCTGAGGTGACAAATTTGGCGGATGTAAAAGCCTTTGATGCTTCGGATTACGCTACCGCCGCACAAGGGACGACTGCTGACGCTGCGTTA
>Ga0208299_1001220_pt1 | contig 19780 bp, 29 predicted proteins | sample 15_taG_FD_184089 | JGI IMG/M metagenome (GOLD analysis project Ga0208299, IMG submission 184089) | Marine viral communities from the Subarctic Pacific Ocean - 15_ETSP_OMZ_AT15312 metaG (SPAdes) (version 2) | ecosystem: Environmental > Aquatic > Marine > Oceanic | place: Pacific Ocean | collected...
CGAAATCCCTTCCTAGTATGGTATATAAGGCAATTACAGTGTTTACTGCAATAGGGTATATGACAGGCTTAAAAGACCTAGTCGCTAACGCTGGAAAAGGCACAGCAAACCCTGTATCTAAAACAGTATGCGACTTAATGAAAAGCAATCATACCTTCTTAGGTATAGGCGAGAGTGATAACTCTAAAGCCTATATTGAATTGCAGGTAGATGGCTTTAGCCCTATCAGAAAATACGCCCCATCAGGCAGTATTAAAGACCAATTAACCTTCCTTGAAGGATTCGTTGGAAAAGACTACTCTATACGAGATAGATTAGCCAATATGATAGCACAGCTAAAATAAATAGAGAAATACACCCAAAAGTATTTCCACGCCCTTTTTTTCTTTCGTTCATCTCGCCCTAGTGCGCCTCTAGAAAAAATGAAATATAAGAGTTACCTACTTATATAAAAGGCGGTGTTCATCTAAAAAAGTATTTAACCCCTACTTGTCTGAAAGTTCGGTTGGGGGATTATTGTCAATTCCGTTGCTTACCATTGTACCCTGTATTCTAAAAATACACCTTATAAGCTGTCTTTTAGTATGATCACCAAAAGGCTCAGTACAAGCAACACATACTATCTTCTCAAGTTGTTTATTACCCAACATTCTCAACTCTCTCCCTACACGTACGACAATATGCTATACCTTCTTTATAAAAGAAGTTGGGGTGGTTGCATGGAGTATGAACATTCATTCATGCTCACCCTTACCACATAATATACAAAAGAACTTGAAGCAATCAAATTGCCATGCGTGACAAGGTGGGTGGCTTTTCACGATAACGTCACTCATGCTTGTTCATTACCTCATAGTCTTTTATTAGTCTATAGATGATTTTCATTCTATAATCATGTTGTGCCTGAGTCACATCCTTAGGATGAAACACTATAGACTTTGTTAGTTTATCCCAATCCTTTTTATGAGAATCCCATGTTTTTTCATCGTCGTAAATCATGGACAAATCCTCGTTGAAGCAGTTGGTAGAGTTGTTTCACATCGTGTCGGTAGTTGTTCTATTTCAGGGGTATCATATGAAAATGTACCATAGAACATCACACCCAACATCAAAGCGACTGGGAGTAACCAAATGTATTTCCACATATCTTATATAGAACTCTGTGCTATATAACCCTAGCGTTATTAACTTTTCTCTTATGACACATGCATTTACAATCTACAAACCATTCATCTTCATGCTTGCTCTCACAAGCCAAACATCCTCTTAAAGTCATTTCGATTTCTCCTTATAACAATGCTTACAATGTTGTCCAGCATCACCATCTTGTGTGTTGTTACGAACAGGTATATTATCTATCCACTCATGTTCACAGATCATTTCTTTGTAAACCCCTTTTCTCTCAACCAGTTTAAATACCATTGATAAGGTTTATCAATCTTGTTTACTTCATAACGAGTACCATATTTATTCATCATCAATCAACTCTCTAAGCAGTTTAGCATTATAAAACAATGTTATTGTGTTAATACCTGCTGCATCAGCAATCTCTTTAGCTGTTATAATTCTGCCATTATCTCTTGCAAACTTTTTACCTTTCATTAGTTCCCCTCTTAGAGAAGGCGTACTTTAATCTCTTAGCCCCACATTTGTCGCACATTGGAACACCGTTAACCGAACACATATCGGACTTTGTATCTATCATCTTCCAGCACTCTTCGCATTGATACTTCATACTGTACCTACGGCTTGGAGATATATAAGACTTTCTATATCAAAAAAACGCCTTCGGCGTTAGCAGGCAAAGTGTTATTTTTCAGAGTGTTCTTTTTCGCCATGAAGTTCTCGTTCAGATAGACAATCTTCTGCTAGAAATGTTAACTTCCAAAACGTACGTAAAGTATTTTCACCTAACTGTGGATCTTTTCCATACGCCAATGTAAGCCAATTTAGTATTTCACTATAATCTTTAGGATCTAGTTCAACCATATTTAAAGTTAATAAAAGCCTTTAATAAGGATTGCCACCTAGCTATTTCGCCACGATAGTCCTCTCATACGAGTATGCAAGCTCACACCACTAGGTAACAAACTTTATAAGATATTCACATTAATAATATTTATGGGACTAGATGATGGAATACCAGAAAAAACGGTAATACATAATGAACCAGAATATGAAGTAATTGACCCAGAAGAACACACACATTCAGATGGGACTGTACATTCTCACATTGATGGTCAGAAACCACATACACATGATGATAAATGTAATTGCACAGAATTACGCAATAGACATTGCCCACAACATGGATAATATTCCGACAAAAAAATAACGTCATTTGACAAAGTTTATAAAGTACCACTATTGAGATAATATATGGGATTAGTAGAATCACTCAAGAGTGCATTTAGATTAACTAACAAAGGTTATACAGAAACCACTACTAGACCTTCAATTGCTCAACCATATATGAGCACCGATACAGGTGCTAAATTACCAATTTTCCCATTTCCACTCATAATGATTTATGAGTTAGCAGATAATATTGACGCACTTAGAATACCTATTGAGACTTTGAATAGAGAGATGTTTAAGAACGGTTTTGAGGTTACAGAGAAATATAAATACAAATGTAATAACTGTAGTAAAGAATTCCAATACAAACCATTGGCAAGTGACTTACCAGATGATCAACCATTTGAAACTAATAATGACCCAGAAGTAGCACACCCACGTAAAAAGGCAATGGGTGAACTTGATCAAATACAATGTGACACTTGTGGAAGTAATGATTTAAAGAGACCTAAACCAGAGAACAGAAAGATACTTGAAGATATGTTATCAAAAGCTGTTAATGGAAACCAACAAACACTTGAAGATGTTTCAAGACAGTTAGAACGTGACTTGGAGATTAGTGATAATGCATACCTATTAGCATTAAAGAATTACTACATTGATGATACAACAGGTAAAATTGACCATAAACGTACAGCAATTAAAGAGTATTTGCGTATAGATCCACCACAAGTTGCAATGATTGCAGATAGTGATGGTAGATTAGGTTACGATGATAAGAGAAATAAAATATTTGTTTGTCCAAGATTTGAGCACAGAGACCAACGTTTAACAGAACCTAAATGTGATAGATGTGGTGCAGAAGCATTAAAGGCTATCATGGAAGTAAACTCTGTATATTCTATTGGTATTCCACAACCAAAACGTGTTGTGTATGGGGAAGGAGAAGTTATTTGGAAGGCAGGTAAATATAGACCTCACCTAATTTATGGTTTTTCACCTATCTATTCTATATGGTCAAAGGCAATGTCACTATCACATATGGACGAATATATCAGAAAATACTTTGATAAAATGAGACCACCAAGAGGATTATTGGTAGTTGCTTCACGTAACTATGAAACCTTTAGAAAGTCTTGGGACGTATTATCACAGAAAGCAGCCGAAGATCCATACATGATTCACCCATTAATGGTAGAAAGCGAGAAGGGTGGAAATAATATGGCACAGTGGATGGATTTCACTGGTTCATTAAAAGAGTTAGAATTTATTGAGATTAGAAGAGAACTTAGAATGATCATTGGTGCAATGTATGGTGTGTTACCATTCTATTATGGTGAAACCCCTGCAGGTTGGTCACAAGAAGGATTACAAGTTACAATAACTAATAGAGCAGTTAAATGGGGTCAAGACATTCTTGAGAAATCATTCTTTAGTAAGATTGCAGCAAACTTAGATGTAGATGATTGGAAATTACAATTAAAAGCAGGCGAAGAAACTGATAAACTTAGAGACTTGCAAACTGATGGTGTTGAGATACAAAACATGGCAATGTTACAACAAATGGGCTTTGAGATTACAAGAACACACACAGGTGAGTTTAAGATTAGTAAAGACAGTGCAATAACAGCAGAAGAGATGGCTATGATGAATAGTATGGGTGGTATTAACGGTAGAGGTAATATGATGGGACAACAACAAGAGAATAAACAATCTTTTGAAGGTGAACCAAAAAATTCAAGACCAAGTGATATAGGTGGTACAGGTCAAGGATCTCCAGCTAGTGGTAGTGGTACAAGTATGAGTAAGAAATCATTCCCTGATGGAATAACACCAGCTAACTTTGAAGTGGTTAAAAAGACATTACAAACATCAGTTGACTTTGGTTGGAAGAGAACAAAGACAGTAGATGAACTTAGAAAATCAACAGGTATGACAGTTAGACAAGCAAGAGAAATAGTTAAAAATGAATTTCAAGGAATGAGAGGTTGGGAAGATGAAAAAGACAAATAAAAACACAAAGGGTGCTGACGCAGGCACACAATATAGTGGTTGGACAAAGAACCCACATGAAGAAGTGAAAGATAAGAAAGAGATAAAAATAAAGAAAGTAAAAATAGCTAGTGGAACAGTTAATGTTTACAAAGCAGAATTTAATGAGATAGATCAACTATTAGATGAAATAAGAAAAGAATGTAGAAAGAATGGTCTTAATGATTATGCTTGTACCAATATTAGAAACTTATTAGACGAAACACTTAAAAAGGTTAGACTCTCACAGAACTAATATGGCAACAAAGTTAGACACTAATGCCAATGCAAATGATTTAACAAAGAAACTTTGGGATAAACATCAGTCAGATGAATACACTCATGTAGATCATTACAAAGAAGCTGTATGTATAAACTGTTTTAAACGTGATGCAAGTGCAGCAACAATAGTTGATATTTGTGGTGACTGTGCTGGAAAGCGTGGTAGAGAACCATTATTAGCTAAAATAAAGGATAATTACTATGGGTATTGTTTCTTTTGTAATAAGTATAAATTTCATGTAGAACAAATCAATGCAAGGTTTTGTAAGTCTTGTCATGGTAGAATTGCAAAGAACCTAAAAGATTTTAACAAGAAAGGTGGAATGTATGGTGCAGATCCATTTTGGCAAAAGATGAAGAAACGACATGGTAAAGATTGGCAAATAATTATGAGTCAAGGCTTAGGTAACAAGAGATGATTTGTAATGAAGGTGGTTGGTTTTGGTTTACGAATTGGTTCTTTAATACCTGTTTAATCACTTAAACCTTTACGTTTTTCTAACTTCCATTTCTCATATTCTTTAAGATCAGGTGGAGTTAAAAGTAATTCTAAAAGCTTTTCAATTCTTCCTAGTTTATCATCTATGCCATCAAGTTTATCTTCAACTTCTCCAAGTATGACATTAAACACCATCTTCACTCTCCAAAACTAAGTTTATTCTATCCATCATTAAATCATAATACCTATATGCATAGTTGATTTCTTTTCTCTTTGTTTTCTCACCATAGTATCTATCAACACGTAGTTGGAGTTCTGGTTTTCTTAAGAACTTTGGAAATATATCTAGTTTATTTTTATTATGATTATAATATAATGAACCAAACTTAACAAGTTTCTCGGTACCACTTTCCCATTTACCTAGATCACCATTTCTAAAATGAACAATGGTTCTCTCCATACGTGGTTGTTCTTTGTGCATGCTTGTGTTAGTTACAACAAGTAATTGTTCTCCTTTAACATATAAATCCAATAACGGACATTCTCTTAATTTATCTTCTTGAAAATCTTTATACATTTTCTCATATGTTTCTTTACAGTCATACACATAAATCGATGTAGCCATGTTCTTAAAAAGTAATACTTATTAATATAACTTTTCAACAAGCAATATGGTCGATAGATTAGAATCAGAGCACATGCAATGTAAATGTAAAAAGAAAATGTACCCTTACACTGATGGTCTTCATAGTATTTTTATATGTTTTGCTTGTGGTAGATTTGAGGGCGTGAGTGGTGGTGACACAATGTTCATGGAACTTGTTACACGAGATCCGTTAATTCTATTAGAGTTAATAGAGACTAAAGAACTCAGACCAATGTAATCTTTAAATACCGAAATGACCAAAAGGTATTTATGTTCGAAATAATTGATGGATTATTCTCAGAAATAGTCATAGCAATCGCTCTTGGTAGTGGTGGAACATTAATAGCATATTTTAGAAAAATATCTTCTACACAAAAGGACTTATGTTTAAGAGTTACACAACTACAAAAAGCCCTAATTATTTTAGCAACAGCATTAGATAGACAATCTAATAGACTTCATGAAGAAGCCAACTCTGATTTAGAAGATTTAGTAGGAAAAGTCTTAGACAAAGAGTAATAATCCTTATATAATCCCTCAGAATCAATCAATCTATGGTAGATCCAGTACTAATAACTGTTGGAGCAGCAGTAATCGGTGCAGGTTTAAACACACTACGAGGTTACTTACATAGAACAGACGAACCTTTCTCTGCAAGAAAATTCGCAGGTGCTTTAATCATATCCACCTTCGCAGCAGTAGCAATAGGTCAAACTATCGCAACTGAGGGAGTTGGGGATATTGGTTTAGCCTTAGTTGGTTTGACCACTGGTTTCGCAGCTGATTTCGCAGTTACAAAAGCAAAGAAAGACTAGAATGGCTATGTTTTGGGTAAATTACCCAACCATTTTACCTTTTTTACTAAAAACTTTATAAGTAATAATGTATGAATTTAAACATTGGAAAGTGAGGATTTATATTTCAATCGACTAGTAACTAAGTCTCTACACGCCATTCAAGGCGATGATAGATTCTTTGAAGGTTATCTCACAGTCCAAGTAAAAGATAAACAGGGTGAAATAACAGTTGTAGATGAATTAATCAAGGTTTTACCTATTTGGATGGATAGAGGAGCACCAATCAGTGATACTCATTCTAACCGTATTATTGGAAAAGGCATTAGTTATGCACAAACAGTGTATAAAAACAAAGAAGGAGAGGATTTGCCAGCAATCAAAATAACAGGTAAAATACATAAGAATTATGAATTAGATAATGAGATTTGGAAAAAAATCAAATCAGGCGAGTATAAAGGACTATCATTCGGTGGAGCAACAAAATCAAACAGAACTCCAAAAGTAATGAAAGATGGTTCAGTAGCATATGAATTAAAGAATTTAGAGCATTATGAGGTAGCAGTTTGTAAAGATCCAGCTGTCCCATTAGCATTAATTACTGATTATAACCCAATTGCAAAGGCTATGACTGAAAATATTGAGGAAAGAGATGGCAAAATGGTCATAAAATGTGACAAATTCGGCTGTTATGTTGAAAAAGATAGTAATATGGGTGGAGGAGATCAAATACACGCACAAGGACAACGTGGTTTAGGTCATGATCATACATACAATCAGAATTCAGGTGTAGGAACAGGCGTTCAAACAACAGAAGTAAAGGATGAAAATGAAGATAAAGCAGATGAAAAAGACAGTGAAGGTAAACAAGACGCAGAAAATGATGGTAATAATCATGGTGCATACAATCAAGATGTTAATGAACATGCAAGTTCTGGTAGAAAAATTAAATCAGGTTATCAAACAGAAGATAATAATAATCAACTAGGTGGTCAAGGAAAGGCTGATTCTGATACATATAAAAGTGACGAAATACTTATAAACTCGAAAAAAGAAGAATCTGATAAGGACATGGCAGAAGAAGAATCCAAAAAAGAAGTTATAGAAGAGACAGAAGCCAAAGATGAAAAAGAAGAATCACAAGACAAGGAAGAAGTTGAAAAATCATTCCGAGACACCGTGAAATCAAACATGGAAACATTAACTGATGTTATCCAATCTTTAGCAGAAACTCAAAAAGCTGTTGGCTCTACCTTAGATGGTATTGACAATAGACTTAAAGCCTTAGAAACTCCAACTGACCTCCCATTGAAACCAGCAGTTTCAGATGAAGAAGATGTAGGAGCAAAAGTCACCGTACCAGACGAATATCAATCAAATTCACGTCAAACTGGATTAGATTCAGATAGAAGTCCAAACGATGGTGAGAAATCACCAGAAGCTGACGAAGGTGAGTTGAAAATGCAAGAGAAAGCAGAACACACTTTTTCTACAGAAACCCCAAGACCAACTACACAAGTAGCAAAATCATTCGAAGAGGACTTTAGTCCAATTTTGAAAGATGCTCGTGAAAATGGTTATGAAGGTTTAGCTGGCGTCGCACGTAACATTCTGAAAGGAACTTACTATCAACCAACTCCAGACGAGGTAGGTCAATACTAAAATGGTACAAATCAAAACAATCGATGAGTTGGAAGCACAATACTACGGCTATAACCGTAACCTCCTTAGAAAAGCAGATGCTCCAGTAACAACTAGCACCGCAGGTACATTTAATGCTATCTTCGGCGCATATGCATGGGCTCAATTAAACCTTGAGGCAAACGCTTTTGGTATATTACCAAAATACCCATGGGACAAATCTGGATGGAGGGTCATTACAGCCAAACCAACACTAAACACTAACCAAGGCAATACTGCATTGGGTGGTACAAGTGAAGGTGGAAATATTGCTGAGACAGTAAAGCCAACATTACAAGAGATTGATGTTAGACCAAAGACAGCTCAATTGCCTTTCAGTGCAACTGAGGTTATGGAATGGTTAGCAACACACTCTAAAGATGACATTTGGGGAGGACTTGGTTCACTCCGTTTGTATATGGCAGTACAGCACAAAGAATTTCTAAATCGTATGCTTCTAGCAGATGTTGAAGGTACAGTAAGTGGATCAGGTACATGGGCAGGTACTAAAGACTTTGAGACTCTTGACAGAATCATTTCAAGTGATGCTGAGGAAGATGCTCTAGGTGGAAGTACAACAGGTTCATATGATCCATGGGCAGCTAATGCAACCATTGATAGAGACTCTGGAACTGACTTTGATAGCACAGTAGAATCTGCTTCTGGTACTATAGGTACCAATGGCGTCTTAACAGATGATACACTCCGTACTTTCTTACGAAAGATTAGAGTAGCAGCTGGTAAAGATCCAAACGTATTCCTCGGTTCCCACGAAGTTTACTCCGAAATACAAGGTTTATACATGCCTTCCGTCCGTATTCCAAATCCATACGGCGAAAGTTTAGTACAAATCGATGTTAACGGAATTCAAACATTCAAAGGTACAGGTGTCGGAATTCACGTAGATTCCATTTACGGAATACCATTCATTCCATCCAAAGATGCTCCAAGCGATGCTGGTGATTCAGCAGAAATCGGAAGATTATTCGCATTGGACACTAGTGATGCAGAAGGATATGGTTATCCAAGAATCGGAATTCAAATCGCAATTCCAACTGAATACTATGAAGCAACTAGAAGATCCGCAGGCTATCCATTCATCAACAATGCATTTGTTGAGAAAGGTGTTTTCAGAACAATGGGCGAAACAGTTTGTCGTCACTTCAAATCACAAGGTAAGATTAGAGATATTAAACTTTAGTCGAACTAACCCCCTTTTTTCCTTTTTTTTAATACTTATATCTAGGAACACCTAAAAACAATTAGTGAGAGAGTCAGAGCTTTACACATTCTTGTGCGTTGGAGAATTTAACAACGTTTAACAAATTTTACCCCTCTAGTGAAAACTAGGGGGGCATATTTATATAATACCCTATTGTGAAATATATATGGCAGTTACATTAAGTACATCCGACTGGACAGCTGGCAATGTCAGAAAAACACTTTCTTGGCAAGCAGCATTGACTTCAAAACTGCGAATCTATAAGATCAAAGCTACCGCAGGTGGTTCTGATGCTTATGCAACTAACGGAGTGTCAGCCGACCTCAAAGAGGGAAGAATCTCTACACTCGTAGCAGTGATACCTGAATTTACAGATTCACTATACAAAGTAGAATATGATAAGGCTAACGAAAAGATTAAACTCTATTCCGTAGGTGGTTCAGCAGGTGCAGTATTTGCAGAAGTAGCAAACTCAACTTCAATTGCAAATAAAGTATTCGAATTCCTAGTCATAGGCTACTAGATCCAAAAAAAGCCAATTTTTTTTCTTTTACTCTCAGAAAACATTATATACTCGTATATCCTCATATAAGCATGGTAGAATTAAACCACAATGTAATCTCATTTAATGCAGATACAGCTATAAAAGCTAGTCACGGTGTTGTCGTTTCTGTCTTTTGTAGCAAAAAAGGTTCAAGTGGAGCTAAATTAGTATTAAAGAATGGTGATGCTAGTGGGGTAACAGAATTCTCTATTTTTGGTGAAATAGAAGGAAATTATCAAGATATCAATAGAAGATTTGAGAGTGGTATCTATGCAGACGTCACAGGTTCAGCAGAATGGACTGTTGTTTTTAAGTAAATTTAAATACATACTCGGTTTATATATTACATGGCTACAACTTACTGTTCAGTCGCAGATGTATCTGATTTTCTCAGAGTCCCCATTACTGCTAACAGTACTCCTAATAAGACACAAGTTGAGAAGATAATCAACAGAAAAGAAGATGAATTTGACCGAAGAACAGGTCACGCATGGCGTACAAAAACTATAACAAGAGAGGTTCATAGTTTACCATTACTTTATACATTTGGTTGGGGTACACCTATATTTCTAAAACATAGAAGAATTTTAGATCTAAATTCAAGTCAAGGAGATAAAATAGAAATTTGGCAGGGTGCTAGTGCAACATGGGAAAACATTGTAGATAACGGTCAATGGTTTGATATAGAGTATGAAAGAGGTACACTTGCATTAAGAGGTTTCCTATTTTCAATTCTAAGAAAGAATAGAGTGAGAGTTACATACAGATATGGAGGAGAAGAATATTCAGGTGATACAGTTATTCCTTCTGATATATCAGATGCAATAATTAAAATGACAGCTATTGATTTAATGAATAGTAGTTTCCGTATGGATGAATTGCCAACAGGTGGTATAAACTCACCAAGTGAATCAAAGAAATATTGGCAAGATGATATTGAGCAATGTATCACTAATCGGAAAGAAGTATTTGTTATAGCCTAATGAATACATATGAGTCCTTAAAAGGAATGTTTCGTGTAAATAAAATCGTTAAAGGTCTTCAAAGAGTAAGAAGAATATTAAAAGCTAATGGTGATGCTAGTATTAAAATAGGAGGTAAAGAAGTGAAACTGAATTCAACCACCAATGAATTAATAGAGGCTGCAAGTTGGGATGGAGAAATAGAATTAGACTATCCAACACCAAATGATGTTAAAAACTTTGAAGCTTGGGAATCTGCAACAGAAGCAGAAGTAGATAATGCTATAGCACAAATGCAAGATTATAACATAGAAAGAGACCCAACAGATATGTGGATGGAATCATTTATTGGTAAAAGATCAGTTACAAGCATACCAGAACAAGTTAAAAAAGATACAACACCAGATAGTTATAAAAAAGGATGGTACCCAGCAACAGCAAAACCAAACATCTCAGCAATAAAACACTGGGTGGAACATGTGAAAATAGCTGGCATGTCAGATGAAGAAGTGATTGAGGAGTATTATAGAGAAAAAGATACACCTGAAATGGAGCAGTTTATGAGCGTGACTGAGAATTTTAAAAAACATATGAAAACTATTAATTTTTCTCCAAATGAACATCAACGTAATCCAACCACCACGAAGAGACTTTTAATAGATGCTGTTGCGTACAAAGTATCAAGGAAATTATGGTATGTTGGTAGAAAACCAAACCAAATGACTGATCATGAATGGAATGAGCATACTAAGAATATGAGACCTTCCGAAGGCTCATATGGAGGTAAAGATGAATGGAAAAATTTCAAATATACCGTCAATTATAAATACCATTCAGGTGAATAAGATATATGGGAATATTCACATATGATGCAGTTACAATAGTTCAAGATCTTATCACTAATAAATGGAAAGACATTAGACCACCAAGAGTATCAGCTATTTGGGATAAAAGATCTGTTGGATTTATGGATGATAGACGTGATGAGTTAATCATATATCCAAAAAATGAGGTAGTTAATTATTTTGGAATTGGTGGACAGGCTTTTTGGCATGACCAACAATTAGAATTAGAAATAAGAACCTTTAGAGATATTAAAAGACATAATGAGGTAGTAAAGAAGGTTGCAACCATAATAAAAGAGAATATAACAGGCACAGGTTATGCTGATTTACGTGTAGTTAGTTCATTCAGTAAAAACTACCTTTATCGTAATATGTATAGTTACATACTCACATTATCCATAAGAAAGGCAGATCCCTAATAATCTTTAAATAGGAATACGTTATCTTTTATATTATGGCAGAAGTTTATACATCTGGTGGAGCATCGGTAATTTATGGCTTTGAAGCAGCTGGCTCATTTGCTGGAGCATCACCAACAGTCAATAAAACATATGGACTAAATACTAGAGTAACATCATTAAGTTTAACAACAAATAGAATAGATTTTAATAAATTAGGTCAAGTAGAACCAGCAGCTTACGGATATGGACAACAACAGGGAAGACTTGGTATTGGTTTTGTATTTGATTCACAAACATCACATGCAATATTCGGTGGTGTATATGGAGAATCAGGCGCAGCTGGAAATAGTAGTGCACCTCACTATTACCCACATGCTACAATAGGAGAAAATAAAGCACCAATAACAGCAAAATCAATTGCAACACAAATTCAAGTACAAATGGGTTCAAACCTTTCAACAAGAAAATTATTAGGAGGAGTTGTTAACAGTATAGGATTATCAACATCAATTGGAGAACCAGTTAACGGAACAGTTGATATGACATTTGGTAAAGAAGTAACAGCAACATCACCAGCTATTGCAAGTGGTACAATGACTGAGATGGCTAATGTTGCAGGTGTACCATTGACATTTGCACATGGAACTCTAACTGTTTCTAACGGATCTTCACAAGTACCTGTAGCAGAAGTACAAAGTTTCAATATAACATTTAACCAAAACGCTGACCTCTTATACGGTCTAGGCGAACATCATGCAAAAGAAGCATACAGAAGAGTATTAGAGGTAACAGGTTCATTTACAACAACCTTTAAAGATAATTTACTATTACAACACGTATTAGACCAAGCAGCAGATTACACTGGTTCAGGTGTAGGTGCTGGTGATAGTAAAGGTGGTATTGATGAAGATGGTAGCAATGTAGCATTATCATTAGTATTAACAAGTGGAGATGATTCAGGTAAATCAATTACTATTGACTTACAAGGTCTATCATTTGACGAACACAGTATAACAGGTTTAGAACCTATAGAACCAGTAATGCAAGACTTACCATTTAAGGCAAGAGTTGCAAGAATAAAAGCTATAGTGGCATAACCTTTATAAGATACATATAAATTATTAATGTATGGCAATTCAAACTGTCAAAATTAAATACAAAAATGCTGACCACATAGTTGAATTTGAAGACTCTTTAACATTTGGAGATGTAGAAGAATTAGTAGGTGGTGCAGTAGATTTATCAGATGTAACAAAACCAAAAGTAGATTTACCAACATATAGAATGAATCTTTTATTAAGAGTAATCAAGAAAGCTCCTTTCAAAGTGGGCGATATGACAACAATAAAACTACTGGACGCGAAAACCGTTCAAACTATACTCAGAGAGGTGCTGAGATACCACCCTTTAGCCGATTATATAGAGGATTGGATGCTGACATTCCAAAGCTTGGAAGAGCCGAAGAAACAAGGTACTTAATATACTATTTCTGTGCACGAGAATTCGGTTGGGATAAAAAAACTGTAGATGAACAACCAATAAAGTATTTACAAAATCTCTTAAAAACACACAAACAGTCTATGGATGATGCAAAGAATCAAAAAGCCATGAATATGCCTAGAAAAATGAGGAAAAACTTTTAATACTAAAATAGAGGTATATAAAACATGGCAAGAGACGGAGATATCATAAAGAGATGGACACAATTAGCAGAACAATTAGAGAAAAGAATAGAAAATATGAGTACTGCTATGGTGAAGGAAATAAGACTTATGGAGCAATCTGTGGCAAGAATGAAGATTGCAGATACACAACATAAGCAAACATTGGCAAATAATAGATCTAGATTAAAATTACAAGATTTGATCCACAAACAAGAGAATTTGAAATGGGCAGATAATGAAAAGGCAAGAAGGCAGAGAGCTATTATTGCAAAAGAGTTAGATGATCATCATGCAGAAAATGTAAGAAGAAATATTAGGTTAAGACATAGTTTTGAGGGGTTTGAGGTTGGTTTAACCAAAGCCTTAGGAATGCTTGGAGGTATCACACCAATGGGTGCAGGTATGATAGGTATGACACGATCAGCAAAGTTAATTGAAACATCTGCTAGAAGAACTCAGATAGGAAGAGAAAAATCAACATTAGCTTCTGATATATCTATGGAAGATAAAAACATAAGAGCCAAATATGGAATTACTGGTGATATGGATGCAAATAGTAGTCAGAGTGCAGATTTTCAATTAGAATTTCAAAATTTAAAAGAAATGCGTAAAACATTCAGTAATTTAACTACAGAGTTAAAAGACTTGGCAGAGACAGATGCTGGTAAAACTTTAGACAATAATAAAAATCTAGCTGCAATGGCTAAGAAAATGGAAGTTGTGGCAAACTGGGCTTCAAGAAATAAAGGTGGCATTCTATTAAGTACAATAAGTATAGGATTATTGATAGGTGCATTTAAGAAATTATTAAGCGTTTCACCAATGTTACAGAAAATGTTAGAAGTTATGAACTTGGCATTTAATTTAGTTCTAAGACCATTTGGAGACTTTATAGGATTTATTTTGAGACCAATAGCAATGATGATGTTATCAACAGTAATGCCATTCTTCAAAGAAGCATACCCATTCCTCATGAAATTGGGAACAGAGATAGGTGAAAAACTTGCAAAGGGAGACATATTGGGTGCATTAGGTTTAACATTTGAAGCTATATCACCACTTGATGTTTTAGCTTGGATATTTGGACAGAGAGAAGGAAATATTGAAGGAGCAATTGGTGCTACTGGTGCAGCATTAGGTGTTGGTGGTTTAGGGTTGGCAGCAGCAGGTGGTTTAGCTACAAAGAAAGTTATAGGTAGATTTACAGGTCGTGGTGGAGGAGGAGGTGGTTCATCAGGTGGTAAACAATGGACAGGTACAGGTCAAGGAAATAAAGGAATTCTTTCAGGTAATTCTGGTGGAACATCTGGAAGAGCCACAGGTGGAAGAATGGCAAGTATATCAAAACGTTTAGCTGGAATTGGAATTAAAATGACACCAAAAATTGCAAGCATGGCTGCAATGTTTGGAGGAAGGGCAGCATTGAAAGCAATACCAATAGCAGGTTGGGCAATGCTAGGTGCAGAGGTTGGACTTGCAGGTCTTAAAGCAATAAACCCAGAAGCATATGAACAGTTAAGGCAAGATGCAGAGTTTATGGGAATTGCAAGAGATTTAATTTTACCTGAACACACAATACTTGAAGGTTATGGTCTAATGGATCAACTAGGAGGTGGTTCTGCTACAACAGAATCTTCTGGTGGAGTAATGATTCAAACAAATATTGGTGCAGTTAATAATAATGTAGATGTTAATGATGTCGGACATGCAGTTAGTTCAAACATTCAGAAAGAAACAAAGGCGATGATTGGATAGATGGTTAACCCTTTCACTTTATCATATGAAGGAGAATCGAAAGGTTATACTGTAATATATACTGCTGATAACATAACAAACATAACTATGGATTTCTCTACACCGTTAGCACCAATGCCTTTACCTCAGATGGCTGACGTTGAAAACATACTTATCAAAGTAGAAGGTAACACTACAACAGCTAACGTGACGTGGAAAATAAGAGATAGGGGAACAACACCATTCACCTCAGGTTCAGGTACAATACCAGCATCTATTTATGGTAATGCTGATACTGCTTTAGAACAAATTCAGGTTTTTAAAGATAATTTTGTACCTATAGTAGTAGGTGATAAATATACACTTGTCATAGGAGATTCATTAACAATGAAGGGAACTTTACAAAAAATGTCATTTAGTGTTAGTAGTTCATCACCTGTAATTTGGGATGGAAGTTTCCAATTTGTTGTAGGAAATGTTACATCGTCTAGTGATTCATTGTTAGCATCTGCTCCAGTAAATAATAGTGGTGGTGCAACATTAAGTATATCAGATGATTCAGTAACTAGTAATCCATCTCATGGCGTGAAAGTTAACCAACTTAAAACATTAGAATTTGGTGCTGATACTGGAATAACAGGTTACATAGTACAATATAGAGCTGTAGGTACAAGTGGATGGTCACAGGTACCAGCTAATGATATAGATTATTCTATAAGTGCAACAACAGCTTCAACACAAACATTAACAGTTGAATTAGGAAGTGCTGGTAATTATGAATTTAGAGTTTCTGCAAAAACCACAACAAATTCGTCAGGTAATAAATGGACAAACCCAAGTTCTTCTGTGACGGTGCAATAATTGGATTACAAAGTATTAGTTGAAAGAAGGGAAGTAGATGGTTCTAACTATAAAGTTAATAGAGGAGAAATACCAATAAATTCAGGAACTATTAAATTAGAAGGTAGTAGAGCTGTTGATAATGCAAAGTTTGTGATAAGAGGAGGACATGATATTAAAACAGGTGATATTATATCTTTTATCTCAGATGATCTTTCTGTTGATAATTTAGCTTGTTCTTATAATTTTTATCATAACTTAAGAGATGAAGGAGGTTATAACATAGATGGTTTTAGAATAGATGGAACAAGCACTGGTGGAAATAATATAACCACAAGATCACCAGTATATGGTACGGAAACTGATTCCACATCAAGATATAGAGGTCATCATTATTTAGATTGTTCTTATAGTTCAACAATACATCAAATAATAAGATTTAAGCAAAGTGAATATGAAAATAACAAAGATAGAATAAACTTTGAAAATGGAAGAGAAATTCATCTTCATATAAGAACACCAGCTGAGGACACATTTAGTAGTAGTGCAGATGAGGAACAAGTTATTTTTAGTAGAATGGATAGTAATACTGGAATAGAGATTTCACTAAAACATGATCTTAGTGAAAATAAGATATATGCTCAACTTAAACAAAAAGCAAAACATGGAAGTACAGTTGATGAACAAACAACTGGTTTTGGCTCAACGAATTGTGAAACAGCTGGTTATGAGAAAGATTGTTTCATAAGAGTTTGGACAGCAGATAGAGCTGATCCTACTAATTTTACAGACCAAAGTAAATACAAGGTAACACAAATACAAGTTGATAATAAACCTTATACGTCATATCTTTGGCATAACAATGCAAATTATAAATTAGAAGAGATAAACACTACAAAAGATATTTATTTGGGTGCTGATTCTTCATCACAGAATCCATTTAAAGGAAAAATTTATGCTCTTAGAATTTATAATGAAGCATTCAATAACTTACTAAAGGGATGGGATGGTACTTCTGCTGCAGAATGGCATACTAGAATTTGGAAAAGACTCTTACCATTATCTACAATGAAATTTGGTGGTAAAATAACTGATATTATAAACACTAGTGGAAAATCAATGGTACACGCATTAGGTCATTCTGGTGTATTTCTTAACACAGAAATAACTGAAAATATGTTTACTGTTGGAATTTCAAACCCTGATAATGCAAGTAATGCACATAGAGGTATTTATGTTTTCACGAATGCCACTTCTCTAATTTCTGGTACAACTGTTCCATATAATCAATCTACTCTTTTGGAAAACATATTGGATGATATAATTTTAAATTATAATACTAATAGATTGGATAGTACAGGGAAGGGGGCAGATTGGACAGATACATCTACTACAGATCAAAGATGTCATTTAGGCAAGGATGCAAGCTTTGAGTTTAAATATATAAATAAAATTGCTGGTACTTCAACTGGTGGTGGTGGCATAGGAAATGATGAAGATGAAGGCACATCAGCTAATTCACAGGGATTAGGCGCACCACTTTTTAGCGCAAGTCATGTAAGGAATGTGAATAGATATGATGCTGGTGGAAAATTAATTGATACTGTTAGATTGTTAGCAGCAATTGGGAATAAGCAATTTAAAATTATAGAAAGTGGTGGAAATGCTGGTCAATTAAAAACACCATCTGAATTAGTTCATCTCTATGGTGCAGATCAATTCCAAATATTACCAAGAAAAGTATTGGTTTTTGAATCAAGTGAAATACCAAATCAAACATATTTTTCAACAAATAATGGATATAGAATTGAAAATGAAGGCTACGATGATAATAGTGATATTAATGAAGTTCAAGTTTTTGCTTCAACAAAATCAAGACCATACACCATATCACAATATGAGGATGATTTTAATACATATCCTTCTACTAGTAATGGTGGTACTTCTGGTCAATTCAATGTTTACAAATATTTTGCGGATAAAGCATTTTTAGATAATAAACATTTTGTAACATTGGATAAAATAGAAAGGAGTGGAACTGAAATGCAAGCAGTTTCAAGTGGAAATCCAAGTAGTGGAGGCTATAAATTCCAAAATGGTATAATTACATGGGGTAGTGGTTTTGGCACTTCTGGTTCTGTGGAAGTTAAACTACATTTAAAAATATTAGATTATGAAGATGATGATGGCTATTTTTCCATTAGAAATGATGAATTAATAAAGAAGAATGGATTGAAATCAAGAAAATACATAGTTCCACAAATACAAGATTTAACTACAATAACTTCATTAGCACGGAGAATTTTGGGTGCTAAAGCTTTTCCAAATAGACAGGTAACACTAATAGTTCCAAGAATGATAAATGCTCTGGGTATAGGCATGACTACCACTTTAGATCATGGTAATATAGGATTATATAATGAGGAATTTGTGGTTAAGAAGATTACATATCATTTTCCTAAAGGACAAACTGTTGTCGAATGTGGGGATTTTGCTTATGATGTTATGGATGATATAGGTAAATTGAATGAAAATATAAATACTTTCCAAAATGAAGTCACGGACACCAATTAGGCGTTGAAAATCTTTAAATACTACAATTGTGAAGGAATATCAGTATGATTAGTCTAATAAAAGGAAACGGAAACGAAGTCCCAAAAGACATTGATCCAAAGAACAATATCTGTGTAATTAAGACAGATACCCAAGGCAACAAAGAATGGTTCTATGGAGCAAACATAGTCACAAATGACGGTGATATTTATTATGCAAAGAAAGCTTGTGCAGAAACCCCTTCTTCGAATGAAAATTTCGCAGCAGTAGCAAGTGGAGCTGGAGCAACCTGTATATTACAGAACCCTTCAAGTGCAAACTCTTTAGCAAAAACTGATACTTATAATAATGTAACAAACCCAATTGTTTCAAGTGGAGCACAGAAAGACTGTACCTCTGCATACCCAAAAACCAATGACGGCGATTCTGATAACACAGGCGCAGGCGTTGATGTTGTAACTTATAAATTCTCATGGACTACATCACAAATTGATACTAGTTCAGGTAATGCAATCACTGGTGGATGTATTGTCGATAAGGCAGCAACATTAAGTGGCAACCCAAAAATATTAACTCACTGGAACTTTTCAAGTCCAGCAAGTTTCCACAAAACAGCAACAGATACTCTGACACTGTACGTAAATCACACAATGAATGGAGTATAGTCTAATGACTATGACCATGAAGGGAGTGTTTAACCTTTTGGAACGAATAAACTTAAGAAATAGTGGTCGTTCAGGCTTGGATGATAAAGTTAGATTCGAAGAGAAAATTAGTTTTAAATTAACCAAAGATAATGGTAAAGAGGTTCGTGGTAACTAATGGCACGTAATGGTTTTGGTAAA
>Ga0208299_1001222_pt1 | contig 19767 bp, 15 predicted proteins | sample 15_taG_FD_184089 | JGI IMG/M metagenome (GOLD analysis project Ga0208299, IMG submission 184089) | Marine viral communities from the Subarctic Pacific Ocean - 15_ETSP_OMZ_AT15312 metaG (SPAdes) (version 2) | ecosystem: Environmental > Aquatic > Marine > Oceanic | place: Pacific Ocean | collected...
AATATCTAAATACGAATCAGAGCTTCAAGTACTGGCTGTTAATATGGAAAATTATTTTTCTAATGCTGTAGGAGTTGCAGAGCATCCCGATATAATTGGAGAAATAGATAAACTAATAGAGCAAGTCAGTGCCGCAGAAGAGAAGTTAAGAATAGTGAACGATATATTAGGAGAGGAATAATTGTGAGAGTTAAAGCACCAGACGGTTATCACTGGATGAAGCAAAAGAAAGGAAGCTATAAACTTATGAAGCATACAGGTAATTTTAAAGCTCATAAAGGTGCTTCTCTATCAGCGAACTTTGAAGTACAGAAAACACATAGGAGCAAGTAAATGGCTAAAAGAAATAAAGGTCGTAAAGCAAGACGAGCAAAGAAAAAAGAAGCTTCTATGATGGTTCCTCCTGAAAGAGAAACATATGCTGAAGGTGGAAAACCTAGTCAAGTTGACAATTATATTAAAAATAAAAAGATTGTTGATGATCCAGATTCTACTGACAAAGAAAAAGCTTTTGCACAAGGAGTATTAGATTTATTAAAGCCTATAGATCAAGGTGGAAATATGTCAATGAATGATTATTCTAATATGATGCAGGGGGTAGACGAGGAAATGGCTGAAAAGAAAAGAACAAATAAACAAGCCGGAGGCTCAATGCTAGTACCTCCTGAAATGGGAAATGCGGAAGTACCAGTAGACACATATCCAAATATACCGCCAGAAGAAATGGCGGCAGTAGAAGCTTCACAACTTCCAGATGAACAAATGGAAGATGATTATGTAGATTTCGTAATGAGTGAAGCTTTAGACCAAGAAGAACAAATGTATTTAATGAATACTTTAGAAGCAGACCCACAACTTAGTATGATTTTTGATAAAGTTGTAACAGTTGCTTCTGAGTTTTCTGGCTCTGGAGAAGTTGCAGGGCCAGGATCGGGAGTCTCAGATTCGATACCCGCCAGATTATCTGACGGTGAATTTGTGATGACCAAGAAAGCCACTGATCAACTAGGCGCAGACAATCTTCAAGTTATGATGGATGAAGCTGAACGTGCTTATGATGGTGGTTTAATGAGAGGGAAAGACAAGGAAGAAGAATTAGCAGGTAACATGAATAAAGTTATGAGGTCTGCTAATCAGATGCCAAGTCTTAATGTTAGACAACGATAACGGCTACCTTGAAGTAAAAGCCCCTTACCGAATTATCCGTACAAATAATTCATTGTAATGGCTACCTTTTAAATCTTTCAAGCCCCGTGGAGGAAGTATTATGGCTGAGACACAAACTAATCCTGTGGAGGAAAAACAACCAAATCCTTATAATGCAAAAAAGGCATGGCATAAACCAGACAAACCAAAGATGGAAAGTGCTGATGGACTTTTTTATGCACCGTCCGAAGATGAACAGGCTACGCCTTCAGAAGATTCTGAAACGCCCCCTGATAAAAAATCTAAAGATGTTAATTATAAGAAGAGGTATGATGATCTAAAGAAACATTACGATAATCGACTTTCTGAGTTCAAACAAAAGGAACAAGAGCTTCTTGCGGAGGCTGCTGAAAAAGCACCTAAGTACAAGGCTCCAAAGACTTTAGAAGAACTTCAGGAGTTTAAACGTAAAAATCCAGACTTGTATGAGACAGTTGAAACTGTAGCTCACTTACAAAGTGAAACTCAAACTGAGGCATTGCGACAGCAATTATCATCTTTACAAGAACGTGAGGCTGATATTTTAAAACGTGAAGCAGAAGCAACGCTAAAGAAAAATCATCCTGATTTTGAAGATATAAGGGGTGCTGATGATTTTCACGAATGGGCTAAAGAACAGCCTGAAGATATACAAAGATGGGTTTATGCAAATAATAGTGATGTAGCTTTAGCTAGTCGTGCTATTGACCTCTACAAAATGGAAAAGGGAATAGCTCAGTCACCACAAAAGAGGCAGTCCAAAAAACAGGAGAAGAGGTCTGCCGCCGATATGGTGTCTACAAAAACAACAGCGGTGGACGCGAAAGCTCCTAAAATTTGGACAGAGAGAGAAATTGCTAGTATGTCCATTGACCAGTTTGATAGATATGAAGATGAAATCAAACAAGCATTGTCAGAGGGTAGAATAGCAAAATAAGTTTTATGAGGAGATATTATAATGGCTTATAACCAATCTGACCAATATTTTGAACCGAGTACGGATACCAATGCTAACTTTGGTAACTCTGTAAGCGGTCAAAATAATTCGTTTTTCTTACCTGCTGTCTATTCCAAGACAGTCCTAAATTTCTTTAGGAAGTCATCTGTAGCGGAAGCAATTACCAATACAGATTATGCAGGAGAGATTAACAATTTCGGTGATTCTGTAAAGATCATCAAAGAACCTGAAATCACTGTTTATCAGTATGAAAGAGGGCAGGATGTAACTGCAACTAAGCTCACTGACCAAGAACTAACTTTGGTCGTTGATACAGCAAACGCATTTAAGTTTATCGTAGATGACATTGAAAGTAATATGTCACACGTAAACTGGCGTGAGGTTGCTGCATCTTCCGCAGCTTATGCAATTAAAGATGCTTTTGACGAGGGCGTTATCGCAACAATGTTCTCTGGAGTATCCGCATCTAGCCCTAATCATGTTTTAGGTTCTGATAGCGCAACTGATCTAGCGGCTGGTACTTTTGACGGTACTGGTAATCTAGACATTGGTTTTGCTTCTGGCGAACACGATCCTATTGATGTGCTTTCACATATGGCACGTTTACTGGATGAGCAAAATGTTCCAGAAGAAGGACGATGGTTCCTAGCGAATCCTGAGTTCTATGAAGTACTTGTTCAAAGTTCTTCTAAACTACTGTCTGTTGATTACAACGCAGGTCAAGGTTCAATCCGTAATGGACTAGTATCAACTGGTAAGTTACGTGGATTTGATATGTACAAGACTAACAATATTGCTTCTACCTCTAATGCAGCAGGTAAGTGTATTGGCGGCCATATGTCATCTACGGCAACTGCTCAGACTATTACTAGTACTGAGGTAATTCGTGATCCTGATAGTTTTGGTGATATTGTACGTGGACTCCATGTTTATGGTTCCAAAGTACTACGCGCCAACGCATTAGTTTCTGCCTTCTACGGTATTGACTAGTAGTTGAATATTATTGGGGGTCTGAAATATGGCCCCCTTTAATTTTTTAGGGGATTAAAATGTGCGAATGTAAACACTGTACTTGTAAATAACGGAGTATGCCATGCCACAATTAGGAAGTGAAAACCGTCCAATGATTATGACCAAAAAGAAAACTGGTAGAACTTTAGGACTTATGGGACGTTGGTACACAAAAGAAAATAGGGATAAGTATGCCGAAAATTATCATAAAATTTTTGGTAAGAAAGATAACGAATCCAAAACAAAAGAAGCTGAATAATTATGGCAACAACATATCTTCAATTAACAAATGAATTATTAAGAGAGTTGAATGAGGTTGTATTAACTTCTTCAACTTTTTCTAGTGCTGTGGGTATCCAAGCACACGCAAAAGATTGTATAAACAGGTCATACCTAGATGTAGTAAATGAAGAGCCGCAATGGCCTTTCCTAGCTACCGCCGAAAGTGGAGCTACTGATCCTATGTATGGTAATGTTTCTGTAGAAACTACAGCCGATACCAGGTGGTACGAATTAAAGGCAGCTAGTTCAGCCCTAAAAGATGACTATGGTTCTATAGATTGGGATAATTTCTATCTCACAACTATAGGTGTGAGTGGTGAATCGGCTCCTTATGTTTCTAAAAATTTAAGATTCGTAACTACGGAGAAGTGGAAGGACTTTAGAAGAGCTAGAGAAAATGCTGATGATGCAGATCAGTCAGTAGGAGGAGAGCCTAATTTTGTTATAAGAAGTCCAGATGGAAGAAAGTTTGGGCTTAGTCCTATTCCAGATAAAGCTTATAAAGTCTGGTTCTTTGCTTATGACTTGCCTACTCAACTAGCTGACCATGATGATGCAGTAGTCTTTCCCGATTTATATAAAACAGTTATATTATCTAAAGCAAGATATTACACACATCAATTTAAAGACAACCCTCAAATGGCCGCTTTTGCTCTAGAAGATTATAAGAAGGGATTAAAAAGCATGAGGGAAAACTTAATAGGGACTGTTCCAACTTATATGTCTGATGACAGAGTTAGGTTTGATTAAATATGACTATGCAAGCATTCGGCTTATCTTGTCAAGGGGGCTTAAACACTAATCTTAATCAATTTCAAATGCTACAGCAACCCGGATTCGCAACAGAGCTACAAAACTTTGAGGTTGATCCTGATGGTGGCTATAGAAGAATAAATGGTTACACACTTTACGGTGGAGGTAGTGCAGCAAGACCCAATAGCTCTAATGGTATTTTAGGGCTTTTTGTTTATGGGGATGGCGTAATTGCCTGTTCAGGAACTAATATCTATTTTAGTTTAGATGGTACAAGTTGGTTACAAATAAATAGATCAAGTGTAAGTGGTTCAGGAGATAATTACTCTACATTTACAGGAAGAAGCACAGCAGCTAGAACAAGTCAATCGCAAGCTTCTTTTGCCCTATATGAAGGAAGTAGTACATATGGTGAAATAGTTATTACCGATAAAGGTTCTGGAGTTAAACCTGCATTATTTAAAATGACAGGTACAGGGGCTTTATCAGATAGAACTTTCTTTTATGAAGAAATTACAGTTAGTAGTACACATTATCCAAAATTTTGTACTATTCACGACAAACACTTAGTAGTTGCCGGAGCAGCCACAGCACCTAATACTATATACTATAGCGGAACAAGTGATATAAATGATTTTACTTCTAGTGGTTCTGGAAGTATTGTGCTAGATGATCAGGTAGTTGGATTAAAAAGCTTTCGTGGCGATTTAATTATATTCTGTAAAAATAGTATTTATAAATTATCAGATATAAATATTTCGGCATCTATAGCTGTAACACCTATAACACAAAACGTAGGCTGCTTAGATGGACAGAGTATTCAAGAGATAGGTGGCGATCTTATATTTTTAAGCCCTGATGGGCTTCGTACAGTTGCAGGTACAGCGCGTATTGGTGACGTAGAGTTAAGTTCTGTATCCCGACAAATACAATCTATAGTATCAAAGATAGCAGGTTCTATAGATACTTATACTATTAGTAGCGCAGTACTAAGAAGTAAGTCTCAATACAGATTATTTTATAGCGCATCATCAGGTTCTACATCTACGTCAAAAGGTTTGATAGGTACAATAACTCCTAATGGTTTTGAATGGTCTGAAACAATAGGCATTCAAGCACATGGATTTACATCAGGTTTTGATAACGATAGTGTAGAACAAATATATCATGGTGATAAAGATGGATATATTTATAACCATAATACAGGTAATGATTTTAATCCGGCAGGAACACAAACAAATATAGATGCTAGATATAAAACACCTAACTTAGATTTTGGAGATGCGGGTACACTTAAAACATTACATTATACAAAAATATCTTTTACGCCTGAAGGAACTGTTCAGCCGACATTAAAGGTGTCGTATGATTTTGATGATACTAATAGACCTCAACCTCCTTTGTATACACTGGATGCTATTCTAACCCCGGCGGTATTTGGGGATTCAACACTCGGTACAGCAGTATTTGGAGCCTCAAGCGATCCTATGGCAAGACAGGCAGTACAAGGAAGTGGACATAATATAGCCTTTAAAGTATATAGCCAAGATACTCGCGCACCTTATTCAATAAATGGTATATATGTAGATTATAGACCTTCCGGTAGGAGATAATAATGGGTACAAGTTATGTAAGACAAAGTTCGATGGCAGATGGAGATACCATTACTGCTGCTTTATTCAATGATGAATTTAATAGGCTTTTAACTGCATTTTCATATGCTTCTAGTAGTACTACAGGTCATCAACACGATGGAACAGCAGGAGAAGGTGGTAATGTTCATACTATAGGCGATCAGGATTTTTTAAATAAGATTGTAGCAGATAGTACAAATAACCGATGGGGGTTTTATGTAGAAGTTTCAAGTGCTGCTGTAGAACAAATTCGTATCCAAGATGGAGCCATCGTACCCGTTACAGATAATGATATTGATTTAGGTACAAGCTCACTAGAATTTAAAGATGCCTATTTCGATGGGACAGTAACAACCGATGCTTTGGTTGCAGATACGGCAGATATAAATGGTGGCTCAATAGATGGAGCAACATTAGGAACAAATAGTGCAATTACTCAAGCAGTTATAGACAACATAAATATAAACGGTACAACAATAGGGCATACTAGTGATACTGATTTAATTACTCTTACTAGTGGTGTTGTCACAGTGGCGGGTGAATTAGATGCCACTACTTTAGATATTTCAGGTAATGCAGATATTGACGGAACACTAGAAGCAGATGCTTATACGGTAGATGGAACAGCCTTAAATGAATATATAGCAGATACAGTAGGAGCTATGGTTAGCTCTAATACTGAGACAAATATTACAGTTACTTATGAAGACGGAGATAATACTCTAGATTTTGTAATAGGTACTCTTAATCAAGACACAACAGGTACGGCTGATAACATTACAATTTCAGCTAACAACTCCACAGATGAAACAGTTTATCCAATCTTTGTAGATGGTGCTACTGGAAGTCAAGGAGCAGAAAGCGACACGGGCTTTACATATAATCCTTCTAGTGGTCTTCTGACAATTTCAGGAGAACTAGATGCAGGATCACTTGATATTTCAGGTAATGCCGATATAGATGGTACACTTGAAGCAGATGCAATTACAGTTGATGGTACAGCTCTAAACGAATATATTGCTGATACTGTCGGTGCTATGGTTGGTTCAAATACAGAATCAGGTATAACTGTAGCATATCAAGATGGTGATAATACACTAGACTTTACAGTTGGAACACTGAACCAAGATACAACTGGAACTGCCGCTATTGCTACAACCGTAACTATAACAGATAATGAAAACACAAATGAAAACAATGCTATTATTTTTACGGCAGGTGGCGATCTTGATGGTGGTAATTTAGGTTTAGAGTCTGATGGTGATTTAACTTATAATCCTTCTACTGGACTATTATCAAGTACTGGTGTTACGGCATCTGGCACAGTAACTTTTGGAACATTATCTGATGGAACAATAGGAGTTACTGCTTGGGTTGATGAAGATAATATGTCTTCAGATAGTGCAACTCTCATACCTACACAACAATCTGTAAAGGCTTATGTAGATAGTCAAGTAAGTGGTGGAGGCTACGGAACAATGTCATCATTTATTTTAGAAGATGATGACGGTACAGAGGTCTCTATTTCAAATGCTGAAGAAGTAAAGTTTATTGGTTCAGGCATAACTACAAACTGGACAGACACAACTCCCGGCTCAGATGGTGATCCATTTGATATGACATTTACAGTAGATGCAGCACAAACAGGTATTACTTCTATTTATGCTACTGATTTAATAATGGGGGAAGACTCTCAAACTGCTATTGATTTTGGAACAGCAAATGAAATTGATTTTAAAGTAGATAACGCTGCAAGATTAACTTTAACTGCATCAGCACTATATCCGGTAACTGATAATCAAATAGATTTAGGCACATCTTCTCTAGAATTTAAAGACGCTTTCTTTGATGGTACAGTTACAGCAGATGCTTTTGCAGGGCCATTAACAGGTGATGTAACAGGTAATGTTTCTGGTACAGCCGCCACAGTTACAACAGCAGCACAATCTAATATTACTAGTTTAGGAACCTTAACAACTCTAACAGTTGATAATGTTATTGTTAATGGTACAACTATAGGTCATACTAGTGATACAGATTTAATGACATTAGCTGATGGAGTTTTAACAGTAGCCGGAGAAGTCTCAATGACTACTCTAGATATTGGAGGTACTAATGTAACTAGTACTGCTGCTGAGTTAAATATCTTAGACGGTGTGACTGCTACTGCTACCGAATTAAATTATTTAGATATTTCTACGTTAGGAACTTCAGCAGCTTCTAAAGCTGTTACAGCAGATGCTAATAATGTTGTAAAATTTACAGGTGGTATATATGAAGAAGCTACAACTGTTACTTCTTCTTCTAATGCAACTACTATAAATCTTCAAACAGGCACAAATTTTTTACACGACCTTACTGAAAATACTACATTTACATTTTCTAATCCTCCGGCAGAAGCAATGACATTTGCATTAAAGATTATTCAAGACTCATCTGCAAGAGCAATTACGTGGCCCGGAACTGTAGATTGGGCAGCAGCCACCGCCCCAACATTAACATCTACAAATAATGCTGTAGATTATTTTGTATTTACAACTATAGATGGTGGTACTATTTGGTATGGCTTTACCGCAGGACAAGCACTAGGATAAACTAATATGTCAGGAGCAACAAAAATTTTAGCAGCCGCCGGTGGTGTAGATGACCCTGTTTATGTAGAGGAGGTATTTTCAACTTTTGTATATGAAGGAACAGGCTCATCACTAGGAATTGATAATGATATTGATCTTGCTGATAAAGGGGGTTTGGTTTGGATTAAAAATAGGGATGCCACAGACGCTCATATATGGACAGACACAGAAAGAGGCGTAACAAAAGTTATAAGTTCGGATGTGGACTCCGCAGAATCTACTGATGCAGATACTTTAACATCTTTTGATTCTGATGGGTTTACTATAGGAGCAGATGATAAAGTTAATACAGATGGAGAAGAATATGTTTCTTGGACATTTGCTAAAAAAGAAGGTTTTTTTGATATTGTTACTTGGGCAGGCAACTCAACTTCTGGTCGCACGATAAGCCATAATTTAGGGAGTGCCCCCGGAGTCATTATAATTAAATCTACAAGTACGGCAGGTGAACCGTGGTATGTTTACCATAGAGCTGCTTCTGCTGATCCTGAAACTGATCATCTTAAACTTCACCTAACTAACGCATTAGTAGATCACGATGAAATGTTAAATGATACTGCTCCAACCTCAACAGAGTTTACTCTCAGTCAATATAATGGCGTTAATGGTAGCAGTAAAACTTATGTGGCATATCTATTCGCTCATGATGTTGAATCATTTGGAGAAGATTCAGATGAATCAATAATTCAATGTGGCACTTATCTAGGTTCAGATGGTGCAGATGTGGCAGTTAGTTTAGGTTGGGAACCACAGTGGTTAATGATTAAAAATACTGAAAGGGCCGATAAATGGACTATAATAGATAATATGCGAGGTCTTCATGCAAAAGGAATATATGACGATAATTATCTAGCAGCAGAAAGTAATGCAGCCGAAGTAACAGGAAGCTCACATACAGAAGTAATACCAACTGCAACTGGTTTTATTATTCCTTCTGGAGCTAGTGGTCAAGTTGCTGAAGCGGCTGAAAAATATGTTTATATAGCTATAAGAAGGCCGCATAAACCGCCCGAAGCCGGAACAGATGTTTTTAGCCCTTATGCTTATCAAGATGCAGGTTTAACAAGTGGTAGTGGTACAGCTGCTACTAGAACTATTCTTAATGGAGGTAGTAATAGCGGAACAAATTTTCCTGTTGATATGTATTGGCATAAAGATCTAGCAGATACTTCTTATGGATTTCATGTTTTTGATAGAATACGAGGAAAAGGTGAAGGATTACTAAGTGATTTAAGCAACGGTTCACCCGCAGGTGATTCAGCATCAAATGCTGGTTTTGATTTTATGGAAGGAGTAGATGTTGAATATAATGGAACAATGTATTATTACTCTCACGCAGCAGGTAGTAGGGAGCATATTGGTCATTTTTTTAAACGCGCACCGGGATTTTTTGATATAGTTGGATATAGGGGAGTATCGGGTTCTGCACAAAATATATCGCATAGTTTAGGTGCAGTACCAAAAATGATGCTTATTAAAAGACATAATGGTTCAAGAGTTTGGATAGCCTATTTTGAGCCTATAGGAAATACTAAATATTTACAAGCTAGTGGTGGAGGTGGTTCAGGGGCAAATGCCGCAGCCACATCTTCAACACATTGGAACGATACAACTCCAACAGCAAGTGTTTTTACAGTTGGTACTTCAGAAGATGTTAATGCAAATGCAGACTATATCGCTTATCTTTTTGGTGATGTAGACGGAGTTTCTAAAATTGGCTCCTATACTTCTGATGGTTCTAATAATATATCAGTTACTACGGGATTTTCACCTAGATTTGTAATGGTTAAATGCACTAATACAACCACTACAAACTGGTTAATTTTAGATACAGCACAAGGAATGACTACAAGTGATGTAAATAAAAGTTTAGAATGGAATCTTAGTAATGCTACAAATACCGATAGTGATATTAATATTCATACAAGTTCAACAGGTTTTACAGTTAAAAGAGGAGCGTCACACTTAAATCATAGCGATAGTGGTGTAGAATACGCTTTTCTGGCAATAGCATAAAGGAGATAAAAATGGAATACCGTGAAAGATCAAGTGGTGAGCTAATTTCTCAAGGCGAAGCACGAAAAAGAAATCCAAAGGTTTCACTTCCTAAAGTATGGAATGATAATGTTTTTGAAGTATTAGATATTGATCCAGTATTTGAAAGCCTTGCTCCTAAAACTACAAGAGATTATTCTACTGTTGTTCGTAATGGTGCTATTCAAGATGTAAACGGACACTGGCTTCAAGCTTGGAAAGAAATAGATATGTTCTCTGATACTGATGAAGCAACTAAAGAAGAACAAGAAGCTGAATATCAAGCAACACTAGATGCCGCAGCAGCCGAATCTGTAAGATACGATAGAAATGAGCAACTAGCTAAAACAGATTGGATGGGAATGTCAGATGTTGCTATGTCAACAGGTTGGGCAACTTATCGTCAGGCATTAAGAGATGTACCGAATCAAGACGGGTTTCCTTACGAAATAGAGTGGCCCGAAGAACCCTAAAGTTAAATGGTAGTGGAGAAGGCATTATGACTGAAAAAGAATTAGAGGAAATTATTCGACAGGCAGCACATGAAGGAGCAGTACAAGCCCTTAGAGAAGTAGGTTTATCAGATGAAGAAGCTTACAATGATGTAAAAGAATTAAGAGGGTTGTTAGATGCTTGGAGGGCTACTAAAACCACAGTAGGTCAAACAGTAGCTAGGATAATTACTACCGCAGTATTAACTGCTTTAGCTGTCGGAATTTATATGGGATGGGGTAGTGAGTGATTTCTTTTTAAGGTTAGGTATTGCTTTTTGCATTATTGTAATAATTATTTGTTTAAAGATTTTAATAACTGGAAATATAGAACTAACTAAGATGGTTTATTACCAGTATAAAGATGATATAAGAAGATGGTGGAGGAACTTATGGTAGAGTTTTTAGATAAGATGAAGGCTTTGGTAGTAGAAACTAAAGCTAAATTAAAAGAACCTGTAACTGCAACAAGAAGTAAAGTTATTCTGGTTGGTTTAGTTATTGTACTTCTTTTTGTAATCGTAGCTTAATATGTTTAAGATTGTTGATCTCTTAGTAGACCCTGTTTCTAAGATATTAGACAAGGTTGTAGCCGACAAAGATTTAAAAGAACAACTGGCTCACGACATTGCTACTATGGCTCAGAGACATCATCACGAATTGATGACTGCTCAGATAGAGGTTAATAAGCAAGAAGCAAAAGGTAATTGGTTTCAATCGTCTTGGAGACCCGCAACTGGGTGGGTTTGTGTAAGTGGCTTTGCAATAAATTTTTTGATTTCACCACTTGCAGTTCCTTTTGGGATTGAAATACCACAGGCAGATACAACAGTTATGTTACCTGTATTATTAGGAATGTTAGGAATTGGGGGTTTTAGAACCTTTGAGAAGACTCAGGATATTCATGGGAAATAATTATGGCTAGAAAAAGAGCATACAGAAATAGAGCAGACTATCGTAAAGGCGGTAGAGTTCGTTATGAGGGAGGCGGTTATAACCCACATGATGAAATAGCAATGAAAGAAGGTGGAGCAGGTGGTATGTATGATGCTTCCGGTAATCTTATAGGTAGTGGCCCTAGATGGACAGGAGAGACTAATACTGCTACCACTACTCCTACATATACTGCGGGGGACGTGGAGCAAGCCTATGCTGATCTTAATGCAGGTAAGGTAACGGCTGCTCAACTAGCTTCTCAGTACGGTGTTACAGAAGATTATGTTAATACAAACTTAGCTGCTCATAATGCTAAAACTGCTGCCGCTTCTCAACAACAGCAACAACAAGCTGTAGATACAAAGACATCTCAGGCGGGATGGGGTAGTGATCTTTATGGGGCGGCTAGTGATGCTGTTGGAACTGTTTATGATGCTGCCGGAAATCTTGTGAATTATGGTAGAGGCGTTGCTGGAGCTTTAACGCCAGATGTGGTAGAAAAGTATGGTCGAGATGTGTATGGTGCTATAGTTAATCCCATAACTGGTGCTCTAGAACAAGGAGCTGAAACCTTTGGAGATTATTTGAGTAATATTGGAAGTGCCTTAAATCCTTTTAATAGAACTGATGGCGGCGCACCTGTTACTGATAAAGGTTCTGCTTATACTGGTTCTATTGCTCCTACTACTGTTACTGAATCCAAACCTGTTTGGACACAAACTTCTCCGGCTGATTATGATGCTGACAAAACACCCGGACAAAGCGGAGCTTTTTCTGAAGAATATACTACGGGTAAAACTCAAGCGCAAAAAGATGCTGAAAAAGCAGCACAGATTCAAGAAGATGTAGATTGGGCTAATCTAAGAGGCGCAGAAACAGACGCAATTCATTGGTCTTCACCCAGTAATGTAAGTCAGGCTGCTCAAGCAGCTATGTTCGGTGGAGGAAGCGATCTTTATGATCCCGCAACTGGCCTTCCGTATACGCCAGAAAAATTAATGGCGATGTTAGGTCTTGATGCACAGGGGGAGCCTTTAACTGGTACTACAGGAGCCACTGGAGGAACTACCACAGGAACTACCACAGGAACTACCGCAGGAACTACCGCAGGAACTACTGACACTACTAATACAGTAGCCGCTATTCCTGCTGATGGAAGTTATACTCAAGCAGAAACTCAAGCAGTTGTAGATGCTATAAATTCAGGTACGGTAACGGCTGCTGAAGTTGCGGCACAATTTGGAGTTACTGAAGCACAGATCAATGCAGAAATGGCCCGACAGAATCAAGTAGCTGCGGGAGAAGAAGTTACTGTAGCTGATCCTTATGCTGATACTACAACTACTGATGATGCTTATAAACTAAGCCCTGATGTTCATACTATGCCTACGGTTCCAATGCCAATAGATACTACAACAACTGCCGCTGATGTGGCTGCTATTCCCGTTGATGCTGACTATACACAATTTGAAATTGATCAAGTCTATGATGCTTTAGAAAGCGGTGCTATGACAGTACAACAAGTTTCTGCACAGTTTGGTGCTACTCCGGCTCAGATTGAAGCAGAGTGGGCTAGAATGAAACAACAAAAAGCAGGTGAGGCTGTTACGGGCGAAGACCCATTTGCTGAAGGAGTTTATGACGCGACTAAAGATGCTTTAGAAGCAAAAAAGGTTGCTGCATCACAAGACGCTACAGCAGCCACAATAGAAGATGTAGATTATAAAGCTAAGCCTCTTGGTATGAATACAGCCAGTATTCAATCGCAGCTTGATGCTTTAGATGCCCAGTTAGTAGCAAGAGGATTAAAACCGGACACTGCTCAATATACAGCAGCACAAGAACAAGCAAGAGCAGAATTTATAAGATTTGCTCAAAAAACAGGCCAGATTAATTTTAGTATAGAAGATTTTGCAGCAGCAACAGGATTAACAGTAGCTCAAGCACAGAATCAATATTATAATTATAATCACGAAGGAAAGGTTCCTCTTGGTTTATCTTATAATAAATCTGTTACTAAAGCAACCCAAAAACCTTTTGTACCTGGAAGTTATTTAAAAGATTATAGTCCTGTAGATACACAAGCTATGCTTCAAAAGCAAATAGCTCAAAAAATAGATATGACAGGAACTATTACTGCTGAAGATGCCATAAAACAATTATCTACTTTTTCGGGTATAGACGAAATAGATGATGTTACTGCCGATGCTATAACTAAAACTGTAGGTGTATGGAATAAAGCAGTTAATAACGGTACAGTAACTCCTGCAAATTATACAAGAGTTCTTACAAAAGTTCTAGATGATATAGCTAGAAATAAACAAGAGGAAACAAGATTAGCAGAAGCCGAAGAAATAAGAGACTTGACACAGCCCGTTCAAACCGCTCAAATTTCAGAAAAAGAAGCAGAGGCAAGAAAAGCATCAGGAGTTGATTATATAATTGATCCTGGTTCTTTTGTTCCTAAAGTAACAGGAGAAAAAGCAATATTATCTGAGTCTCCTGAAGCTGAAGCGGCTTCTAGATCAGCCATTACTGGTACGGCTGCTACACCTAGAGATGCGGCAGTTATAGGACAAATAGGCTATGAAGCAAGACAGAGAGCTGCTGTAACAGGAGAGGCCGCTAAAGGTGCTGCCGCAAATGTTGTTGCTGTAGTTGGAGAATTACCGCCTGAAATAGCAGAAGCAGCAGTAGAAGATGCTGAAACTTTAGGTGCTGTAATAGATGCTGAACCTATAGAAGTCCAAGCGGCCATAGCTGCATTACCTGAAGAGGCTCTTGTTTCTGCCCAAATGGAAAATTTATTAGGCGGTATGGAGTCTGGAAATATTCCTGCTTGGGCTAAACCCGCTGTATCCGCAGTAGAACAAAATTTAGCAGCCAGAGGTTTAGGAGTATCTACAGTAGGTAGAGATGCTTTATTCAATGCTATTATACAAACTGCTATGCCTATGGCGCAAAGTAATGCACAAGCACTACAAGCTAATGCAGCACAAAATTTATCTAATGAGCAGCAAGCTAATTTAGAAGAAGCGCGTTTAAATGCAACCAGAAGGCTAAGTAATTTATCTAATCAACAAACGGCTGCTGCACAAACAGCTCAGTTTGCACAAAATATAGGTGTTCTTGAAACCCAACAGAGACAGCAAACATCTTTAACTACTGCACAGTTTGAACAGCAGACAAGAACACAGAACTTACAGGCTAGGCAACGAGCAGCAGAATTAGCAGCACAGAATACACAACAAATTAATTCTTTAGAATTAGGTAATGCCCAACAAATAGAACTAGCTGAATTAGAAATAAAGAACCAGACTGAACAGCAGAATATGACTGCTATAAATCAAGAGCGTCTTGCAGAAATGCAAGTAGGTGCTGATTTTATGGCTAGAAATGCAGGGTTCAAGCAGCAAATGGAAATGGCTAATCTTTCTAATGATCAGCAAATGCGGTTGGCTAATCTAACTGCACAAAATCAGGCTGATGCCGAATCATTATCAAATGCACAGCAAACAGAATTAGCAAACTTAAATTCTAAGATGCAGACTAATCTAGCTCAAGGAAGAATAGCTGCTGAAATGAATGTTGCTCAATTAAATGTAGACCAACAAAGAGCAATAACAAATGCAACAACACAAGCAAGAATAGATTTAACTAAGTTTAGCACAGCTCAACAAGTAGAACTTGCAAATAGCCAATTCATGCAAAGCACTACTATAACTAACATGAATGCTAAACAGCAATCAGCAATGCAAGATGCTACAGCATTGGCTTCTCTTGATATGGCAGCAGTAGATCAAAGAACTAAACTAGCAGTAGAAAATGCTAGAAACTTTTTACAACTAAATGTAACAAATTTAAATAATGTACAACAGGCTGCTGTAGTGGATGCTCAATTAGAAAACCAAAGAATATTATCTGATCAAGCAGCCGCTAATGCAGCAAAACAATTCAATGCTACATCAGATAATCAAGTTAATATGTTTATTAAATCTCAAGGCGATGCAATGGCACAATTTAATTCTTCACAAAATAATGCAATGGAGCAATTTAATGCGTCAGAAAAAAATCGACTAGCAGCTATGGATGAACAAAATGATATAGAGGCTCAAAAATTTAATGCACAAATAGAATTACAAGTAGAACAGTTTAATAATAATGTGGAAAATCAAAGAGACATATGGAATGCTTCTAATGCACAAGCAATAGAACAAGCCAATACTAACTGGCGCAGACAAGCTAATACAGCCAACACTGCTGCTATCAATGCCGCTAATGCACAAAATGTACAAAACGCATATGGCATTAAATCTCAAGAGTTAGATTTTGTTTGGAATACTTTAAGGGACGAAGGAACATTTTTAAGAAAAGAGGCTTTAGATACAGCCAATCAAAAAACAAATTTATATATTACAGCTATGAATAATGAAACTAATACTGCTATAAACAGCACAGGCGTTGCCGATGGTGTTAAAAATTTAATTGATGGTATGTTTGCATAGGAGATTTTAAAATGGGATGGTTAAGTAAAGCTTGGGGTGGTGTTAAAAAAACCTTTAAGAAGATAGGTAAGGGTATAAAGAAAGCTGTTACAAGTATCGGCAAATTTATGAATAAAATTGGTATTGTCGGTCAGATAGCTATGGCTTTCATATTACCTGGAATTGGGAATATGTTAATGAATGGCTTAGGCGGTATAGCCTCTAGTATGGTTACAAATACCTTGGGAGGTCTTGGAGGCGCAATAGTTAAAGGAGCAGGTCATGTAGTGAGTGCCGCCCACAAATTTGTAACTGTAGGAAAGAATGCTTTCAATACTGTTACTGAAGGTGTTACTAAGTTTGTAGGGGAATTCGGTAAAACAGCTTTAAATAAAATTCCGGGCGTTAATATCCAAAGTGCTTCTAAAAACTTTTTTGGTAAGGGAGGAGCATGGGAAACTGTTCAAAACGATATAGTTAAAAATGCAGGAAATATATTAAACCCCTATAAGTCTTCTGTGAATATAAGAGAAGGAATGGATATAAAAGATGTTATGAATAGTACTGGGGTTTCTAAACAAAGAATCCAAGAAATGAATATTGGTGTTGATTTAGATAACTTAAAAATCGGAGAGAGTCTAAATTTTGATGCAGGTAGTATCGGAAGACCTATGACGGGTGATCAAATTAAAGAGCTTACTGGCGTAGATTTTGGTGGAACCACTAAAGATTTTTCAGATTTTTCTGATCAACAATTAATAGATTTTGCTAACAGCCCAATAGGTCAAGAAGTTGCGAAATCTTCTGGAGTGCCAATGCCAACGCCTGAACCTATTATGGGGCCAAGACCGAGAGGTGCTCCACCCGCAAAGTATACAGGAGCTGATTTACCTGCCTTACGAGACATCAGCAAGGGCTTTATCCCGCAATCCGAAATGGAAAGTATGAACTTAGGTTTTGATACTGCGCCATATAGACAACAAAGCAGCATAATGGCTCCTCCTAAAGTTGTTACTGATCCTTCTCTTAAAGACCCAATGGATCGTCTGTGGGCAGGAGCGCAAGAAGAAATTGGGGGCTTAACGGAATCGGGCGGCAGATATGATTTAGATAAACCATTTAGCTCAGCAACGCAAGCCGTTCAAGATATAGGTACAGTCCAACAAATAATTGAGCCTGAAGTAGAACAAGATGCTTGGGGTTCTTATACTCCTTCTCAATATGTTGCTACAGGAGTATATGATGCAGAGGTTATGGCTCCTCAATATACGCCAAGAAATTTTAACACTTTTGCAAATATGGGCCAATTTGGATCACCCGCCAGATATTATGATATTAATGCTATGACACCTGTTTCTTCATACTCAAGAAATATAAATACTATATATGGATATGGTGGACTTACTTAAAGGTAATAATTATGTTAAGAGAATTAACTCCAGATTATATAAATAATGCTTCTAAAATGAAAAGGTCAACTCCGGGTGAGGCTATGTCTAATGATCCTGATAGTCCTTATCCTTTTGAATCGGCTCCTGAGTTTACAGTACAGCGTGAAGCTTTAGAATATTTATTTGTAACTATAATAGATGAAGAAAGATATGCTGATATTCTTTCAGCTATTCATAATGGTGTACCAATAATGGAATTAACTCAAGTAATGTTATTTAAAGGATTTACAGAAGGTAAATGGAATCCTGATTTAATGTTATTGTTAGCGGAGCCTTTAGCTTATATGTTAATAGCTTTAGCAGAAAGACAGGGAATTGATTTTATTATTAATCGAGATGATATAGATGAGGAAGTTGAAGCAGAAAGAAAAGTTTCTACTGAAGGACTTGAAAGACGATTAAAAGATAAACAAGATAGAATTAGTAGAAATAGTCCCCTGCCCCCAGAAATTAAAGAGCTTGTTGAAGAAGCACCTATTGTAGAACAAAGTTTATTAGACAAGCCAGAAGGGATAGAACCCGCTGATGATAGTCTTTTAGCAGAGCAAGGAGTATAAAATGGCTTATAATGAGATAGAAGATTTAGGTTCATCTCTTTTGTCTAGAGGAAGAGAGATTAGAAAAAGAACTGAAAAGAGATTAAAAAAAGATGTCAGAACTCAGGCTCTATTAGGTGCGGCTACTACAGGTATTGGCTTAGTTAATAACTATTTAAAAAATCGTGCTAATACTTTTATAAATGAAAATGAAGATTTAGTAGGTGAAAGGATAAGGTATCAATCTGCTTTGAAAGACAGAGATGCACTTATAACTCAATATGAGGAGGGTTCCGCACATACTGGAGGATTAAGGGGTTACTGGGCTGAAAAATACGCAGAGGATATACGCACTAATTTACTAGGAAATTTTGATGAATCTAAGTTTGACGAAGATTCTTTAAACTTATATGTTCAATCTGAAGCTTTAAAAGAGGCTGATAAATATATGCCTGCATTTAATGAAGCTTATAAGTCTGCTTTATCAATGCCAAAAATGGAGGACTATGATGCTTGGGTGAGAACAAAAGATGGTAGAGCAGAGAATGTAGGGGGCTTCCTTTTTAATAGTCTTTCAAGAGCTTTGAGTGGCAGAACTCAAGAAGATGTTGATAAAGGTGTTGTAGAAGCAGTCGCTAATAGTCGTTATGGTAGGTCTGCTACAAAAGTTAAAGCTTTTAAAGCTGCTTTAGATGCCGGATATAGTTTAAGGATGGCAAAAAGATTCGGTGATCATACACCTGCTGATCTGGGCATAACCCCCGCAGGAATTACAAACCGTGTTTCCGCAAGAAAAAACAGAACATTTAATTTTTTCGATGTTACTGTAGACGTTCCATACACTGAAGTAACTGCTGTAGTAAACGGTGAAGCACGAGTTTGGGAAGAACCTCCTTGGGCGGTAGATACTGAAACGGGAGAATTTGTACTTGATGATGATGGTAATAAAACAATTGAACCGCATAATCTGAGGGCCTGGAATCTATATCAGCGTAAAAAAGAGAACCCAACTTTAACAGAAGAAGAGTTTAATGCGTCAATTGATACTTGGACAGAAGCCGTTGATATGGGGTATCAGGTAAAGCCAACAGGAGCAGGAAGAAGCGGTACAGGGGCAATGTGGGGAGACCCTGGAATATGGCAGGATTATGAAATAAGAGGTGATCAGGGACAGCTTGTTAATGTTCTTACCCGGTTTATACCCGATATCGAAGAACTAGACGTAGATGATAAAATACAAGGCTTGACCGATGCAGAAATAGAGCAAATGCAGGGTGCTATTATAGACTCTTCTACTTTATTTACAGCGGGTACATCTGGTCTATTTGGAGATGCAAACAATATTTTAGAAGCAAATATTATGGGTTATTATTTAGCAG
>Ga0208299_1001223_pt1 | contig 19763 bp, 46 predicted proteins | sample 15_taG_FD_184089 | JGI IMG/M metagenome (GOLD analysis project Ga0208299, IMG submission 184089) | Marine viral communities from the Subarctic Pacific Ocean - 15_ETSP_OMZ_AT15312 metaG (SPAdes) (version 2) | ecosystem: Environmental > Aquatic > Marine > Oceanic | place: Pacific Ocean | collected...
GTGTGTTGGGAATCCATCATCATCCTTATAAATATAAGGGTCAGATTCCAAAACTTCTTGAACAGAACCCTTGGCGGCTTCAGAATTGGATGCACCACCTTCAATGTATTCCTTGTATCTAAGGTCAAGTTTTTTTAATTTATTTAAAATAGACATCTTATATTGTTTTATATTAGTGGAGTTGGTTTAATTGTTTCTAAGCTTAATTCTCTGTAATCTTCATCACCACTTATAACGAATGTGTTATCCCTTTTATTAGGTTCTACACTACATGAGAATTGCTCATTCAAGTTAAAAATATTGATGTGGTTAAACATCGCCATATCTCTTATCCATTCAAAAATATCCTCAAACCTTTCATCATCTTTGAAAAATATTTGCAATGGTGTGTTGTCATCTATTAGTTGTTTCATGATTTATATTATTTTACGTATTTGGTTAATTAATCAGTACCATTATAAAAAATTGTTTTTCCAGCATCCACAACTTCAATGGTTGAAGCTCCGTCATTATCTTCAACCGACATTTGTTCATCTACATCAGCTAATTTTTTACATTCAATATTCATATCCCCCTTGTCAGCTAAAAAATCGAATATATCATTTGCTGATTCAATTTTTCCATCCTTTATGGCTTGTAAAATTTCTTGTTCATTTTCTTCCCCAACTGTAACTCTTTCCCAAGTGGTTATTTTAAAATCAAATTTCATAACTTATAATTTTAGTTTGGTTAATTAATATAGTGTAAGATAAGGAATATAACTTACAATTCCTAATCCTACACCAATTAGTTTTAATGAATTTCCGCTACCCTATTTTCGATAGCTTCAACAATCTGGTCTTCCAAGAGACTATCATCATCGGTTGTTGTTATGTGTGCCCAATTGGTACGGACATTATAAGAACCCGTTGCAATCAATTTTTCATCATTGGTAAACACTTCTATGTTGAAAGAGTCAGAATCTTTCATATTCGTTTTAACTACATTTATTCCATTCATAACTTATAATTTTGGTTGGTTAATTAATCATTTACTACTAAACTAAACTATTCAATTCAGAAATGCAAGTTTTTATAGAAAAAGTTTTAAAAAATTATCTATATAGGGTTACATATTCCCCGAAATACTTCTCAAAAACTTGTAATAAGTTTTCATAATCTCCACTCTTCATCTCAGAGCGTATTTTAGTACCATCTAAGCCAAGTTGTTTAGCTAAGTTAGATGCAGTACCCAATAGGAAATAAGCGTTGCCTTGTGGCCCCGTTAAATCAATAATGATTCCATTGTCTTCTTGGTCTTCTTTTTTTAGAATAGCCATAATATATTGTTTTATATTTGTTAATAATTGGTTTTATTGAATTGGTGTAAGGTCATATTTTTCTGCTAAATAATTACAGAACTCTTCAACCGCATCAATAATGTTATCTTCAACATTTACCCACGCATCTTCTATTTGGTTATTGTCGGTTATATCATCAATAGATACACCATACTTATTATTGAAGTATTTTTCAACCCCTTCTATAAATTTTTCTAAAATCATAACTTATATTGTTTTATATTTGTTTTAAATCATATGGACTTGCATCTAATCCGTAGTCGCAAGTATATCCAACTGCCTCCAACTCTTCTACCAACTTAGCACAATTCTCATAATCGTTATCCTTCTCAGAGAAGTTATTTATTACTTCTTGAACTTCCTTTGGAAGGAGTTCTACTGTTTCAAATAAATCCATTATTTTTCTGTTTTGGTAAGGTGTTGGAGAATAGCATTGCAAGTTAAGTCTAACTTAACATCATCAATACTTTCGTTCAAAAAAATCTTGTTTGCCATTTTTTTCTCCAATTCTATTTGTGCTGATTGAAGAGACAATAATCTTAGTGATTTTCTCATAATCCTATAATTTTGGTTTGGTTTGGTTAATAATGTATTCTATTTGCAATATACAACATCTATTTGGCAATTGCAAGTTTTTATGAAAAAAGATTTAAAAAAAAGTGAGTTTATTCTATAATCGAAGGATACGACACTTATCTCACATTCACCTTTCACGCTTTCGGCCTTACTTGGTTTCAAGTTTTTATCCACGGCTTTTATATATTGTTTTATATTATTTTTTAGGGTTTCTTACTTTCCAAAACTCTATCGCATCTTTATACATAAGCAAAATCCCATACTTCCCACTTCCTTGTCAACTTGTTTATTAATGGTCTTTGACAATCCATAATCTTTTTATTTAAGTTTTATGGATGATTTTAATTGAGAGGCCATTCTCTCTATTGATTTATTCGGCACACCGTGTGAATTTGTATTTTCGTGCCATTTTTCACATGTTAAGACAAAAACTCTGTATCCTGCGTCCTCTCCTATTTTTTTGTAAAGGTTCACATCGCATTCTCGTGTTGATGTGTTTGAAACGGCAACCTTTGGAACACCAGATTCTAAAAGTTCTTTAACCTTTGCTTGGCAGTATTTGTGGGCATCACCCAACTTTCGGAAATCAAAGGTATATTCGCCATTTCCGATTTCATAAAAATAATCATCAGCAGCGATGTTATTTTCTGCACCAACAATTGAATCGGCAAGAGAAGATTTTCCCGAAGAAGGAACACCACGCACAACATAAAGAATTCTGTTCTTCATAATCCTATAATTTTGGTTTGGTTTGGTTAATAATGTATTCTATTTGCAATATACAACATCTAATTGACAATTGCAAGTTTTTATGAAAAAATATTAAAAAAGTGGAAAGTATTTTATTACCATCCACCTATCTCAATCCTTCTTATATACTATTATATACAATTCGTTATACCTTTATACCCAAAGCTTCCAATTTGCTCAAATCGTTAAGTATGTCACCATCTTCTTTCTTTGCCTTATCATAAGCACCTTGTAATGCTTTAACACCACCTTTCATAAGGGTTAATTGCTCAAGAGTTTTAATCCCTGCCCAACCAAATTGGCTGAACCTTGCATTAGTTCCAACAACTATTGAGTTCTTACAAGCGTTGTTGACCTTCTTTGCGAATTTTAATTCAAACTTAATATTAACCATTGAATTAACAACGTCATCTATTACAGAACGAAAACCAATATCATCAGAACTCTTTAAGAAATCCCAACCATTCTCAAACATCATTTGTTTGTAGTTATTATTGTCTAAGTAATCAGAAACAACCTTTTTAAATTCATCAGTTAGGAATGTTTGTTCACTTTGCCCACCCCAACCATCATCGTGGTATTGTAATACTTTCTTTTTATTAAAGTATAAGTCGCAAATAAGACCACCACAATCGTGACCTCTACCCTCAACAACTCTCTTAACTTCAAATGGTTTTAATATCTTTTTAATTTTATCGTTGATTTGCATAGTGTTTTGTTTTAGTATTTAATGATTATAAAAATAAGAAAGATGTTATGATTAATAACTCAATCATTTTAATCTTCTAATTGTTAATTTATATGATAAGTCAAAACCCGCAAGGTTATTTGATGTTACACCTCTTGAGTCTATTGTAGATTTCACACCAATAGAATCCTCTATTATTATACCTTTGGGGTCTAATTTTCCTTCAGAAACCCTTGCCAATAATTCTCTTACCTCATACTCATTGAGAACAAACTGCCCAACCTTATATTTAGGTGGAGTTATCCGTTGTGTTAAGTCTGTTCGTTTCACTTATATTGTTTTATATATTTGGTTAATATTGTTCAGTCCTTTTAAAAAATGGGTTTGGCGAAAAGAAGAGCGACTTCCCTCAACCAAACCCAAATTACCTTTCGATGTATGCATCCATCAATTTTATTTTCCACGAAGGTACGTGTTTCAAGAGGTCAATGTCCAAAAGAACAGAGCGTTATTATTCACAAGTGGTCATCCAAGTAATCTAACAAGTTTTATTATCGTGAGAGGTGCAAGGAAAGAGTGGTAATCCTGTAACAAAACCCTGTGATTAAACAACAGACAATAAGGCACCTTATCATCGGGAAATGTCACTAAGAAAATACATCAGTCGTTGCTGAAACATACGTGCAGTGAACTAACATAGTTATTATGAACTGTTACGTTGAAAGTAATCGACATAATCTAATGGCTAATAATTAACCCCCATCATTTAAAAAGAACTTTTTCTCTTTGTTATTTGCAAGATACGAACTATTTTTCAATTATCCAAATCTTTTTCAATATTTTTTATTTCATGGTAAAAATCATACCCATAGGATTCAATATGTTCACCATCTTTATCAAATAAATCGTACACCACACCTTCATTATCAAATTTTATTTGAACTACATCACCACCTCTAATTCCTTCGGGTAATACTATATTTTTATACTCAATATTTTTAAAATCACTCATAACTTATATTGTTTTATATTTGTTACACACTACCATAACCAATCCAATCCACATTCACCACTTCAAAGGTATAGTTGTTGGATAAGTCCATAGCGTACTTATTCTTTTTTAAGAACCTCTTAACCGCATTATTATGATTTCGGTCATTGGTTTCAATCTTTTTTGGTGTAAAAGTTTCACCTCTGTCTATGACATTATATGTTATACTATATATACGTTTCATAATAAGGATTAATTTAAAAATTAAAATAAGATTTTTCAACAATTATATCTGATTTTTTATAGCCATCCCTAATGAGTTGGGATATCAGTTGCCCCTTACTGTGATACGCAACATTGGATAAGTGTAACCTACAAACAGATACATCATACCCCCTTTTCTTAGCCTCATCGTAGTGGTAACCCATATTATAAGTACCATAGTTTCTCGTAGCCATTTTTATAATTTTGGTTGGTTAATTAATATACTTCAATTTACAACATTATATTCACAATTCCTAATTTTTAAAGAAAAAGATTAAAGAAAGTGGAAAGTTTTTTTATTGCCTTCCACTTTCAGTTCAATTTAGCAAGGTGGAAACTCACCTTCATTCCTTTGTGACATTAGAGAAAATACAGTATCTATTTCCATATCATCATTAGGCTCAACAATATAAGAACCATCCATATATACTATATTATTCTTTACCACTATTCTACCACTATCCATGCTATCCTCACCTTGGTATCCTACCTCACCATTTAGAGTGTACCCATTTGGTTTAAGGAATTTATGGATAATATAATTTAACCATTCGGTATAATGGTAAAACTTTTCACCACCATCCCACATAATTTCAGTTCCCTCGTCATTTGGAATCCATTGACACCATAATCCTGGCTGAGTTTTTGGTGGATAATTATGCTCTACTATATTTGTTTCATTGGCTTGTCCACGAAAATCACCACCATTCACAAAAAATTCACCTTCTATACCATATTCCATTTCGTCCACATTACGTTTCATACGTCTTGTATCTGAAAACTTTGTTAGAAAGGTTTTTAATTCATTTGTTAGTGGTTTGTCAAGTTGGAATGCTCCGAAAAAATCTGTCGTGTAACCCATAATTTTTATAATTTTTTTTGGTTAATAATGTATTCTATTTACAATATACGATAACTATTTGACAAATGCAAGTTTTTATGAAAAAAGATTAAAGAAATATAAGAATGGTTTTACCCACTCTTATATTATACTATATTTAACCTATTCATTAAACTTTTTCTTTTTTGAACCATGTACCTCAATCACAATATTCTTAGCTTTTATTGTGTTACCCTTGCATAGTCCACAATCAATACATTGTATACCTCTTGTTGTATTAGGACAAATAATTTCAGTAGCCTTATCAATATCTGAAATATCATTGGTTACTCTAAAGAATCTCCAACCTTGCTTAATAGCCAAATTGGCTTCGTCTTTATTGTCAACACTTGCCATGCTAACCGCCTTAAGCAATTCATTGTCGCTTTCGGTTTTCCATTGGTGTGTATAGCTTGTACTATTTTTAACGACACTTTTAAGTTGAACCAATATATCAATTGGAATAACATTCGGGTCACCATATGCACCGAACCTAACACTCATACCCTTAAATAAGGACATATCATTTACCTTTGGGTAGTTACCCTTGTGATACGACTTCCACACCTGTAAAGGTGCTTGAAACAAGGTAACATAACAAGCACCACCAAGGTTATGTCTATGTGGACACATACCGCAAATGCTTTCATCTTTACCTTCCTTAGATGCTTCAATAGGTGACAAGTCTTTATGTAGAATCCACATTGAAGCCATATTACCCGTTTTGATATTTGAAGACTTAAGAGTAATAACGGCAATAATATCATCACCTGTAATTGGTGACTTGCCTTCGAAAATGGTATACCCAGTTGGCTTTTTCATAATCCTATAATTTTGGTTTGGTTTGGTTAATTAATGTATTCTATTTGCAATATACAACAACTATTTCACAATTGCAAGTTTTTATGAAATTTTTCGTCTACAAACAACCATACCATTCACCTCAATCCAACTATAACCACTTGTTACTGAAAATTTATATGTGAACGCACCATATTCAGCAACATATGTTAGGTTAGCAGAAGAATAAGATTTTTTAGGTTTTTCACCTTTCATTTTTTCAATATATGTTTCCATCTTGTATATATTTTAGTTAATTAATCATTGTCCTACTAAATTAAACTATTATATTTACAAATGCAAGTTTTTAGAGAAAAAAAAATAAAAAAAGTGGAAAGTATTTATTACCTTCCACTCAACCCACATTTAATTAACCAAAATTATATATCGTTTTATATAGTATGAATTGTTTGTTCCGTATCGCCAAAGGCAATCCAATCATTGACAACTTCATCAAATGTCATGTCTTGAAGGAATTCCCTTGTTATGTTTATGGTCTTACCATCTTCATCTTTGAACATTATGTTTGACCAAAACTCTTTATGCCGTTTGGTCATGCTATCCAATAGTTCTTGGAACGACCATGCTTTTTTTGTTTCCCCAAACATCTTATTGCAGAAGATTGTAAATTTTATTTTCTTTTTCATGTTGTTTGTAAAGTTGATTGTTCAGTCCTCTTATATATTAGTATATAATTGGTTGTTGAGTGGATAAATCCCTCAACCTAGGGATGCTGAACCATCCCATATACACTTTTGTGTATATCCTCAATATTATACAATCCATCTCTATCTTGGCTCTCGCTTAACCATTCTAAAGTGGCATTAAGACTCCAACCTTTTTTATCAGATATTGCCTTTACAACTGGCATCAGAGCATCCCAAGAGGTGTGGTATTTTAAATCCTCTACATCACAAAGTTCTGTTTCAGATAATTTTATAAATCCGTTTGAATAAGGTCTATATAAAATTTCGTACCCCATGAACTCTGCAATTAATTTCTTACTTTCAATTGTGTTCATCTTTATTTTCTTTTTCATAACTTATATTGTTTTATTTGAGACACTTAATTGGTAAAAATCCGATTATTCCACTTGAATATCAATTACACCTTCATATTCTTTTTCAGTAACAATGAACCCAAGCCTATTCACATAGTGAAATCCACTTGAATAAAATAATGTATCATCATCACCTTCAATAATCGTCCACACTCTGTTTGTGGTCTTGGCAAGGTTAAAAACATACTCAACCTCTTCACCATACGTTTCAAACATCCATCCATTAAATGCGGCATTATCATCAATATGGTTCTGTTGTGGGTTATAGGTTTCAATCCAATTATCTTCTCTTTCACTCATGTTCATAATACTATATTTTATTTGGTTAATAATGTATTGTTCTACTAAGTTAATCTATTCCATTCAGAAATCCTAATTTTTTGGTAATTATTTTAAAAATAGGGTGAGAATCTACTTGGAGTTTTCAATCCTCACCCACATAATTAACCAAAATTACATCGTTTTATATTTGTTCACGTAAAAGTTTCGTATCATCTTCGGACAAGTATTCAAGTATTCCATTTTCTTCTATATCCCCATAAAACGCACCACAACTATCAACTTCATCACCATTTTCATCCTCAATCTTAAACCAATAAACTTCTCCTCTAATATAACTGTCAAGCGTTTTAACTTCACATTCAACGTGAATCATTGCTTGTTCAATCAGTTTCTTGGTTATTCTCTTTACACCATAATTTTCTCTAAGTGTCTGTTTGGTCATAACAACCCAACCTAATTTTCCACTATCCCATGGACAAGTATTACACCAAAATGGTGTGGTAGCTATTGTCATATTACCATGAACATAAGCATAGACTGGTGTAATAAATGCAACACCTAATTGCTTTTCAATGTGTTCTTGGTGTGCTTCAAAACTATCATATGTTTCATGGAAATCATGTTTATCCCCTAAATGAGAATACTTACCAATGAATATCATTTTACATAGGTTATCCCTATCCCCTCTTGGTGAACCACAAAGGTCATCAGTTTCAATGGTTATGGTTTTTCCTTCGGTCAATTTATATGTATCAGTCATAACTTATATAATTTTGGTTTGGTTTGGTTAATAATGTATTCTATTTGCAATATACAACATCTAATTCACAATTGCAAGTTTTTTGGTAATTATTTTAAAAATAGGGTGAGAACCTACTTGGAGTTTTCAATTCTCACCCACATACCAAAATTACATCTTATTTAATTCAGAAGCGGTGCTTCAATTTCCTTTAGTTTTACTAGTTGGTTTTTAATCAAACTATTCAGACCACTCAATTCGACCATATGTTTGTCACTTAAACGTCCATATGTCATCCTTTCACACATTAACTTGGTGTGTCTGTCTATGTTTGCCCCTATTTGCATCTTTAAATGCATTATTTCAAATATTGTTAAACACATAATTATAAGTATTTTTTTAGTATTAAATAATCTTCATCCGAAACCTCAATAACATCATATGGTCTCACCCTTTTTGTTAAATCATTTGAAAAATGCCAACTACCTTCTGTGACACTATCCACACCAAAAAACTCCTTAGCATAATAATTCGCAAACTTTTGTTTATCTACCCTTGCTTTGGTTTGGATAAGTGAAATATCACTATACCCACTCTCACCTTCAACAATCTCTAATTTAATTAATAAATTCATAATGTTTATAATTTTATTGTTCTACTAAGTTAAACTATTCCATTCAGAAATCCTAATTTTTTGGTAATTATTTTTAAAAAAAGGGTGAGAACCTACTTGGGGTTTTCAATCCTCACCCACATAATTAACCAAAATTATATATCTGTTCTATCTTTATTTTCTGTAGTTAAAATCTCATGCATGACCGCATCAAATAGGTTATTGTATATCTTCATTTCATCATTATTGAAGGTGTATGTCCTATAACCAATATCCTTTCTCTGCAAGAAAATTTCAAGGTCATCAGCAACAACCTCATCACTTATATTATAGTGTATAAAGTCAATCATCTTTTGGTAATATTCATCAATGGTTATATCTCCATCGTATTCTTCCTCCCTTTCACCACTACCGCAGCATTCATCACACGTTTCCAGAGCCTCATCCTCATCCAAATATCCATTGTCAACTTCACCTTCACCATCACAAGAATGACAAGCGTGGTATTCTGTATAGGTTTCAATCACACGTATGTTGCAGTTACCATTGTTACAGTATTCATATTGCAATCTGCCGAGACTTCTTATCAGTTCACCATGAACCGTTTTTGCTTCATCTTGTCTTGGTACAAGTTCATCCCATAAAGAATCATATTCTTTTTGGTATGCACCATTCCCACCCCAATATGAGTTTCCTTCTTTTGTTATTCTTTTTTCAATCGTTTTCATAACTATAATTTTTTGGTTAATTAATAATTGGTTGTTTTTCAAATACATTGATAAGGTTTTCCAAATCCATATCTCTTAATTCTTGGAATTGTTTTTTATCTGCCCATGCACCATCAAGGAATGTTATGCCACCATTTCCATCGTTCCATATGGTTATACCCTTAACGTTAGTTTGGCATTCATAACCAACCCCTCTACGAGTTTCAAAATATCTTATATCAGTTACTTTTAACCCACAGTTTAATAATTCTATCTCATTCATAACTCTTATATTTATTTGGTTAATTAATCATTTACTACTAAACTAAACTATTCAATTCAGAATAGCAAGTTTTTATGGAAAAAGTTTTAAAATAACTTAATTCAGTCCTTTTTAGGTTTGTCTGAGTTAATTTCCATAGCTAATAAACATCCAATCATTATCAACGATAACATACTTACCCAATAAAAGATAAATAAATTATCATCAATTCTTGTTAAGATATTTAATACCAATGCTAACATGAACAATACCCCTAATAATATTTTATATGTTTTCATATAATCTTATATTGTTTTATATTTATGTTAATTAAATATTTTTTTCATGGTTCTTTTGAATGATATTAAAAATATCATCCAATGTCATCTTTTTCTTTTCTGTTTTTTTGCTTTTTTCTTCATTGAATTTCTGTTCAAATTCTTTGGAGTTTAGCACTATATCTAATAAATCTTTAAAATCCTTTTTCATAGTTCTTTTGTTTTATATATTTGGTTAATAAATTTTAAACATCTCTTGCACTTTCTTACAAAGTTTTTCAATTCTTTTAGCAAATGCCATAGCATCTCTCCTACTCTTAGCATAAGCATAGAATTGACAAAACTCACTATCAAACTCTATGGTCTTACAACTAATGTTCTTTCGCACCCATCTTTCAAAGTCATATGCAGAATCAAATTTCTTAACAGTATGTTCACTACTTACATTACCACTAATGGTGTAACCTACACCATCAATCCAATCATTCTTGTAGACCTCTAATCCGATTGGTGATTTATAAACTCTCATAGTATTATATTTTTGTTTATTAAATATTTAAATGAAGATAGTGCATCTGACAACGATAGCGTTGTAATAATTAAATTTTCTTCTCCGTAAACCGAATCCCAATCTTCACCTTGTCGTTGGTTACCATCATCATCATAAATTAAATTAACATATTGGAATTGGTAATAATCATTTGGGTTATCTAATTTAACGCTATCATCAAAATCAATCTGAACATCGAATATCATTTCGCCATTCAAATCAACTACCGTATCCCAATCAGAATAATCATCAAATGAAATTATTTTGGTTGGGATACCCCTCCCAAATACTAAATATTCCTTCATTATTGGGTTTAGGATAACCCTATCAATTGATGGGTTATCTGCGGGAAATGTACCAAATGGACATTCATCATCCGAACTAATTTCTTCAAGATTTTCACCCAATTCAATATTAACTTTAGCTAACATATTTTTTTTGGATGCCAATACTATTTGACTTTCAGTAGCATCTTCATCAACAACTACTCTTGTCATGAAACTATAATAAACTAATTTTGCAACTTTCATAATTTATAATTTTGGTTGGTTAATAATGTATTCTATTTGCAATATACAACAACTATTTGACAATTGCAAGTTTTTATGAAAAAACTTTTAAACTTTATTCTTCTTCATCAATATCCCACCAAACCATAGTTTCGGGGCGGATAGCTTCAGCGTTAAATTCTATTAAACCATCTGTAGTTTTCAAGTATGCTAATAACTGTTCAGTTTGCCATTCAGCGTTTTGGTATCTACCCGAACTAAGTTTAATAATTATAACATTACCATACAAGTCACAATCGTTGAATCCAAAACTAAAATTTTCGGATTGTGTGGTATCTTTAATAAAATTAATGACATTATCTTCAAGATTGTCAATATGTTTTTCAGCTTGTTGTTCTGTTTTAAATGTAGCATATATATCTACTTCTGTGTAAACTCCCATAATCTTATATTGTTTTATATTTGGTTAATTAATAATAATATATTTTAAGCATATACATAAGACATAAAATAATTGTCGGGATTGAACTCTTCATCATTAACTCTATCCATAAAATCAGTGATAGGTTCAACCTCTATAGACCTTGCCAGGTCTGAGTGCTTGGTCAAGTTCATTGTAACTCCTAATATGTGCATAACTTTTGTTCGTACATCTATTGCAGTTGTCTGTATTGAACCACCTATTTTAAATTTAGTGTTTTCAAGTATTTCACAAGCTTTTCTTGGTTCTAAAATTGAACCATCTACTGCTATTAATACTATATAAGTTTTCATATCTTTAATTTTGGTTTGGTTAGTCTTTATGAATTTTTATGGTTTTGATTCACAATGTAAATCTCTTTCCTTATTTCTTGGTCTGCTTCTGACCATTCCTCTAAAAACAAATCGTACTTTAGGTGGAACTTATTACAGATAACTAACAACTCGTTAAGTTTATCTATCTCTGTTAAGGTAAAATACGCATCCGTAGGTACAGTAGATGCCACTCCATCTATTGAGGTTTTTCTATCATCACAAGCGAATTTATATCCAACTTTATTGTCTGTTATAATATCTAATACGTTTTTCATATCTTTAATTTTGGTTTGGTTAATTAATGCACTATATCCCAATTGTCTTTGTCAAGGTTGTGAAATTCTTGATATGCCACTTCTATGGCAAAGAAAAAATCAGTTATTTTGTTGCTCAATTCAGCAGAGGGTTCAATGTTTTCTTGAATTTCCTCCACCATTTCTTTAGCTTCGTTAATGGATTGCACAGTTATCTTTGTGCTTCCAATCCAATAGCAAGAGCCGAAATGTTTTGTTGCATCATTCATAGTTTTTGTTTTTGTTCTACCAATCTATTTAAATATCAAATACTGTTTCCTCAAACCCTTTAGGTTTTTTGCTTTCAACACTTATCACATCTCTACTCCACGTACCCAAAAGGTTACTATCACCTCTAAAGTCTCCACCACCTCTACCGTTACCTTCACAAGTTAATATTGGTAATGGGTGTACTTGCCACCCATCTTTTTTTGGTACTTTGTTTTTATCTACAAAGGTTTTCTTTGAGTGATTAATAATATATCTACTCTCATTCTTATTTACTTGCGTAGTTGGTAGTACATTATTTTTATCTAAGCTCCTATTGTACAGATTAGATTTTCTACCCTTACATTCATCGGCATAATCACCAGCCCACACAACTCGTTTAGGATTGTTTAATATAAGGCTTTCAAACGAGTTGACAAACTTATTCGCCAAGTAGGAATGTTCCATAAGTTTAAGACCACTTCCATAATCATGAGAACACACCCACGCTTCAACTGTTTTTTTATTGTCCTTTAAAATAACTGGCTTATAATACTGTCCCATAACTTTATAATTTTTTTGGTTAATAATTGATTCTATTTGCAATATACAACAACTAATTCACAATTGCAAGTTTTTATGAAATTATTTTTAAATAAACCCTAAAAATCTTGATGGCTTACAATATTCTGCCGAAGCATACTTTTTAGCTTCCTCTTCTGACCTACCCATTCTCATCTCATCCTTTATCTTCTTCAGCTTAAAGCCTTCCATTATGTCCTTACATATGTTATGACTTCCTTCATTCCTACCATCATGTCGGTACTCATCACTTGCTACGTGTTCTATGAGTTGTAGTAGCACTCTTATGCCACTCTGTTGGAGTGTTCGATGTTGTCTACAGAAACTATTAATAAAGTCCTCTGTTGGACAACTGTAGTTATTTACAAAGTCTCCAAAAGCATCTGCCATTTCTTTACCATCTTTCATAACTCTTATATATTTTATATGATTAATTATATTATATTATATTCTTTCAACTTCCCAAACATCAATTATTGCTTCTTCAACATCTTCCCATGTTACACCATAATTCGCATCAAATCTATCCTCCACTACATCTAAGACCGCATCTATGAAGCCATCTGTACAATCAATATTATATTCACCATCCTCGTTTAATTCATCTACCTTCGTCTTAACATCAGCACCACTCCAATAACAAATCTTTCTTGATTGAGGTTTAACCACAGTAATTATATTCATTGTCTTGGCTAATATTATATCTTCAATGTCAGATACTTTTAACTCATTCATATCTAAAGGTAGGTTATCTTCAATAGCTAAACTAATTAGATGGTCTTTAACCGCTTGAGCAATCTCTCTTACGTTTTCCATAACTTTATATTGTTTTATATTTGGTTAATTATTGGTTTAAGTACGTTCCATCCTCTTCACACTCTTCACCTTCTTCATCCTCATATCCGACCAAGAAAGATTCGTCTTGGGTTAGACGAATGTCATTGTTTTCCGCATCCTCTAAGGTCACAACCTTATCTGAGAAGCCGAACCTTGCATAAACCTTTTCTGCTTTTCTAATCTTTTCCATGTCGTTTAATTTATAATTTGTTTAAAAAATTGTTGAATACTTGTATTATGTTTGTTTCGTCATTTTTCCAATCTATTTCATCTTTGTCAATTAACCATTGGAAAAAATTGGCATCTGCTTCTGCACACATTTTTACATACTCTTTAATTGTGCTTTCGCATACATCTGATTCATCAAAAGCCCCATACTTCCATTCACTATACCTTTCATGCATAATGTCAATCTTAACGTCAAGATTTTTAATCTTAATTTCTTGGATTTGATTTTTCATTTGATTTTGGTTTGGTTAATAATGTATTCTATTTGCAATATACAACAACTATTTGGCAATTGCAAGTTTTTATGAAAAAAAGATTAAAAATTCTTTATAATCACCAATTCAAACTTGGGGTTATATGTCTTTGGACTGCATTTCCCACATGAATAGCTTCTACCACTTTTAAGTCTATGTTTTGGTCTTTCAGAATTACAAGTATTACATTTAAGAATATATTTACTCTTTGCCCTTTTTATATCAGAACTGGAATAGCAACGCTCACCATTGCACCCTATTTGCTTCGCAATGCTCACCCAATTATTTCCATGCCCTCTTCCTCGTCTAACACCATATACCCTCATACATAACACATGAGCAATCTCATGTAATATTGTATCTTTTAATTCAGTATGTAGCTTATCTAAATTCTCAAGACATAATGGTCTTGATAGAGTTATTTCCTTTCTACTATACTTACAACATCCTAACCTTCTCTTAGCATTGTCAAATTTGAAAGTATAACCACCTTGTTCTCCACAATTCATCACATATGTCTTACCATTAACCTCAAAAGTATATGTGGTATTGATTAGCTTATTTGCCAATTCTTCAACATCTTTTAATTTATAAGCCTTCATAATTTTGGTTTTGTTTGGTTAATAATGTATTCTATTTGCAATATACAACATCTAATTGACAATTGCAAGTTTTTTTTAAAAAACTTTTAAACTTTATGAGTGCATATCAACAAGCACCACATATGACTTTTCTCCTTCACCCTTCTCTGACCATCTTAAATCAGTAACACCAACATAATCATATTTATTAGCCTTATATTCATCTTCAAGAACATTGAACTCTTGTGGATTGCTTAATAGAATTGTTGACTGTCTATTGGTAATATATTGTTTTATATAATACAAATCCATTGAGTCAGTTATCTCTGACAACTTTATATTACCATTATCAATAGCATCTATCAAATCCTTTTTATGGGCAAATGAATTGTCATCCTTAACAATATCCCTCATCATCTTATTAAGTGCTTCAATACTACCATATGGTTTATTACCTTCATCATCGGTATAACTCGGATACCATCTTGAATACTCATCCATATCACAAATTTCGTTATCTTCTGAAACACACCCACCAATACATCTCCAATTATTTTCTGTACCAAAATCTGAAATTGAATCTTCGGCATCAATACAAGCATCTTCGGGTGATGTGGCATGAACTAAAACTAAATGTAAATTGTGCATAACTTTTATAATTTTATTGGTTAATTAATTAATTAATTCGTTTAACTTGTTACTTGATATGCTTGTGTGAAATTCGTTGACCGCATCTATGAAAACTACTAAATACTTGTTTACATCATCTGTATGGAAGTAGTGTTTAGGTGGTATTATTATAATTTTGGTTGGTATTTTTTAATAAGTTAAATAAGATATTATTACTTCGTATTCTTCGTGAAGTTCATCTATACAGACAATTGAAATCTCATAGTCTGTTACATAGGAAGAATTACCAAGTATAAATTGTGAGGTAAAGTCAGCACAATCTATTGACATATTTGCGCCCTCTTCAAGTGCAGCATATAGCGATTCTTCGTGTCCATTTGGAATCCCCTCATAGCCATCAACATAACTCCTTTGTACAAGTTCACCATTAACATAACCCCTTCCTTCAAAATACTTTTCGTATAATTCTTCTGAGCATCTGTCGGCTTCATTTTCGTAGCCTAACTCCAGAGTATCTGCTCTGTAATAATCTTCGTTATCTCCGAAATCATTATCAATCTCAAAGAAACTTTTAAACATTTTTGAATTCGCTCCTTTAATGCTCACTCTCATAACATTTAATTCATTTTTCATCTTTATATAATTTTTGGTTGGTTAATAATGTATTCTATTTGCAATATACAACATCTATTTCACAATTGCAAGTTTTTATGAAATTCAAAGTTCTTTAATGACTCGCATTTTCTGTGCTAATACCCAAGTACCCCCTTGTGACTTTGGACGAGAGAAAAACTTGTAATCCTCTACCTCTACCTCAACCCACACTCTATTTTTTTCACTTAAATGGGGGGCAATGGGTAAGAGTGTGCAATGCCATCCTTGTCGAAAAGCAAACCCTTTCGTTGGGTGTGATTCAGCTATCTGCCATTCACCAATAACAAATCTACATTTCTTATTGATGAACAAACTTGCGATTGACCCATCTTTCATTTTTCTTACTAATTTATAAGCCTTCATAATTTTGGTTTTGTTTGGTTAATAATGTATTCTATTTGCAATATACAACAACTATTTCACAATTGCAAGTTTTTTGGTTAATATTTTTAAAAAAGATTAAATTATTTAAAATAACTTATCTTGTTTTATATTTGGTATATTGCACTCTAAAAATTTAATAGTTTGTCAATATATATTTTTGCTCTTTCTAAACCTTTTTGTTCACCTAATTCTTTAAAACGTTTAAGTAAACCAAAATCTCCACATATAGTTGTTGTTCCTTGCATAGAGTAATATGTTATATTATATCCCCTATATTGTTGTGATGATATCATGTTCAAGTTTTTAAATCCCATACCCAAATGGCATTATTATTAAAATTTTCTATATTTCTTCAACCATACTTCATTTTTGGTTATGCAAATTTTTCTGACGTTATTATATCCTTCATTATTAAACCTTCAAGTTCATTAATGAAGGATACATCAGTTTTTTCAGTTAATACTTGATTAATTGACCACCCATTAACACTATAATGACCACAACAATACTCAATAATCCCATTGGGGTAAATTATCACGTGTGACTTTAAATAAGCTGAATCATTTCCTTGTACTAAGGCTATTTGTATTTTTTTAAACCACCCATCCCATTGAAGTTTAAAATCCAACCCCAATTTAGTTAGATATTCTTCTACTTCTTTTACTTTGTTGAGCATTAAGGTTCTCGCCTTAAGAATTTGTGCATTTTTTTCTTTTTCTTTATCTGCTATTATTTTTTTTGCCTTGTTATACATAATTTATATAATTTTTGGTTGGTTAATAATGTATTCTATTTGCAATATACAACATCTATTTCACAATTGCAAGTTTTTATGAAAGTATTTTCAATTAATATGAATTTATATTCCTCTTCCAATTTTCATTGGTGTGCAATGCTTCTCTACAAGATTTACGTATCTCATCATCAGCTATTGTGAATGCTGTGTATGTTCCAAACCTACCACCATAGGTAGAGAATTGTAATATACCTTTGTTTTCTCTACAATACTGTTCAACCTCATCACTCTTATCCCCAAAAAGTGATGGAGTGAAGTTATTTCTACTGACTTGTCCGTACTTGTCTGTTGTAACTGTTTTGTGCATTTCAACCAATACCTCTTTTATTAATTTTCTCATCTTAATTTAGTTTTAAAAGTTATAATTATACTGTTCTATATTTGTTTAACCATTGTTCAGTTTTGGTAATCACTTCCTCTATCTGTGTGTAGCGGAAATCTTGGTTATGGAAGTTATCTTTCCTATGTTCAATGTGGGGTTTATGGTATTCACCATTCTTATCCCAATAGCCAAAATCCAAGACATCACCATCATCGAAACCATCGAAACCATTAAGCTGATGGTAGTGTGTCAGTTCCCACACATCCACCTTGCCAATCTCAAGAAGCCAACCACTTAAATCAGACTGTGGTAATACATTACCATCCTTATCAATCATCAAGTCACCATGTGATGAAATAAAATGATATGCTCTTTCACTCCCACAACTATTTTTAGCAGTCTTTCTTTCATCCAACATTCTGTTAAGTTCAGCATCACTCATGGTCAGAATGGTTTGCTTAAACAACTGCTCCACCATGCACAACTCTTTAACAATGTACTCCATTGTTTGTCCATCAATACCCTCAAGGTGGTTAATAATTTTATCCACTTCTGTTTTATTACTCATGTCCATTTTATTATAATTTTTTGTTATTCTTTTTTCTTTATACTTATTGTGGTTAACATAACTTCTAATAGCTTCACCCAAATCATAATCATTAAGATGTTTTTTAACCATGTCTTTTAAAAATTCAATAATTTTCATAATAAATAATTTTGGTTTGGTTAATTAATGTATTGGTGAGGTTGTTAAGCTAACGAATAAGCTATTAAGCGCACCACCATTTTTTTCAATTATTGTGGTTGATTCAGTTGTAACTGTTGTGGAGTTTAATCTCATCGCATATGTTACAGAGATAAGTCCGTTTTTTAGGGGATGGGATTTATAAATTTTCACACCCTTTTTGAATTCTGATTTTGTCATAATCCTTATTGTTTTATATGGTTAATTAATCATTGTTCTACTAAATTAAACTATTCATTCCACAAATCCTAATTTTTATAGAAAAAGTTTTAAAAAAACTTTATTTTGTGTCAACTAACTCAACTTCTAAATACCAATCAGTTGGCTCTGCACACTCTCCACTAAACTTATGTGGGAAGTCATCCCATGCCCGAATCATGGCATCAAATACTATCTTGAAGTTAGTTGCACCCGTTTCAATAACCTCCTCATATAAGGCTTTAATTTCCTTTTTGGTGGGTATGTTGCCCCGTATGTCAATGGCATCACAAAATCCAAAGCTTTCAAGCCTACCATCATCATCCACAACAAGGAGTTGACCCCATTTTGATGTAACCAATAGTTCACTTCTTCTAAGACCCCTTGCACAATCCCATCTCTCTTTTTGACCTTCACTAACAATCTCTTCTCTCATGTCTGAAATACTGTCGAAACAAAACACTTCTTTAAACGTTCTCATCTTATATAAGTTTATATGGTTAATTAAAAACTTGCATGATAGTTAGCAAGAATTTTTTTATAACTTTCATTAGCATCTATCAAATACTCTTTATACCAATCCTCACTTATATCCCATTCATCAAAATTTATCTCACTCATTGGAATCCAAGTTTCACGTTCAGCATAATGTGGCTCCCAATACTCATACCAAGTTTCTGAAACACTATTCTGCTCTCTACGTTTCCAATGTGGAACAAATGGTATTAAATAATTATCACAAGCCACATAACCCTGCAATACATATTCCTTACCACTAACCTTATTGGTTACTATATATAAGCTTCTATTGTGTCTTATCTTAAACTCTTTCATATAATACTATATTTTGGTTAATTAATCATTGTTCCTCAATACTACAACAACTTTTTTACAATTCCTAATTATTAACACACTTTTAACATATTTTT
>Ga0208299_1001224_pt1 | contig 19759 bp, 22 predicted proteins | sample 15_taG_FD_184089 | JGI IMG/M metagenome (GOLD analysis project Ga0208299, IMG submission 184089) | Marine viral communities from the Subarctic Pacific Ocean - 15_ETSP_OMZ_AT15312 metaG (SPAdes) (version 2) | ecosystem: Environmental > Aquatic > Marine > Oceanic | place: Pacific Ocean | collected...
GCGGGTGCTAAGTCACAGGCTGGTCAGAGTCGGGCTGCTCCGGCTGCTAGTTCTGCTCCGTCTGGTGATGCCATGATGGGGCTACCTGATGACTTCAGCGACTCAATTCCCTTCTGAGCATGAAACTCCCCCTCATAGCCCTATCACTACTCTGCCTGAGTGCTAATGGGCATGGGGGAGGGTTCTGTAGCTGGTACGATTACCCGCTTGATGTGAGCGATCATTATTATTCTTGTATTGCGGGAAGGGATAATCCCTGGGGAGTGTGTAAGTGAAACGCACCCCCGGCATGAAGAAACGTGGCCTATGACTCCAGTTTGAGTATTACTTCATTAACCTCATCAGCGACAGCTATATGCCCATCCTCAGCAAAGTGCGTACCGTCTGGCGAGTATACACCCTCAAACAACTCATAAAGCGGATTCAGTTGGTCAGGTACTGCGGGATCTTCAAGAATAGTGTATACGTCAACATATTCCAGCACCCCTGCTGCGCCCTGCTCAGCCAACCAATCGTTCCATAGAACCCTGACCTCCTCCTCCGCGTCAGACCTGTTTGCATTTGGTGGTGTGGATATAACTACTAAACGGATGCTCCTTGCGTTCAGATAATCCAGTATCTCAGTTGTAAATGAGGTCTTTAACTGATCAAAAGTTAAACCATCATCAATGTCATTGGTTCCTTGACTCATGTACACATAGCGCATGGAAGGATACGCGGCTAATTGCGTGATAATCTTATCGTTGATCAAGTCAAATGTTGAGCCGCCTTCAGCCCCATTACCCGCATTGGTATCTAAGTTTCTAGCGCTCCCGATAATTAAGTCCCAACCGTCCCAAATAGGAGTGCCGTTACTGTATACGTTGAACGTGTTACTGTCACCAATAGCTGAACCCGTTGCCACACCCGCGCCTGTCTGACCAAGTGCTGTGAGCCATTTAATCATGATTGACCGGAAGGCCGATTGATTTAAACCCTCTTTTGCAAAGATAGCGAATGACATAGTGCCATCACTACTGTTAATGTGGTCACTGAAGTCAACATTGCCCCAGATACGAATAGTCTTAGCGTTATTCCCGCTGGGTGCTGATGCAACAAGTTGTTGGTTGTGTACAAAGGTTCCTAACCGCATTGAACCATTTGTATTGCCGCTGCCTGTTGAATTTACATACAACAGGTCATTGAGTATTTGGTCATAGTGATTGATCGAAGGTGTGGGCGTTTGATAACCAGCCTCCCTAACCCCTGCCCGGATAGTCGTTCCATCGTTTCTGATTTCCAAAGTAGCGTCATCCCTAGTGCCAAAGAGGTCGCTACTGCCAAGTATTTTGGTATGACCGCTGCCGTAAGTAAAGTCCTTCATCCATACGCCCATGCCACCCTTGTAATCCCCATCCCCTAATGCTGATGGCAGTATGTTGGAGTCTAGGTAATCAGTGCCAGCGGTAAACACAACACCGTCATAAGAACTAGCCGCATCAGATGGCGGGGTGGAGGGTGATGAATCATTCGTTGCGGTATTGCCACGCATACCAGTAAACATATCTGTAGAGTTCAGGCAGAACGGATACAACTCGACAATCTTATCCCAAACATCCGTAGCCATAGCCATATCGAATATAGCTTGGGATGTTGCGGCTAATTCATTAACCGATAAAGAACTGTACCGATCCACAGCGGTATCAGCTTCTGTTGTTGCATCACGTACATTTGTGATATTGCTGTAGCGTGACCCCCACGCGACCAGGTTCACCCACCCATCACCGGAACCAAACCCATCTACCCCGGAGTCATCCACTACAGAACCAGCAGTCTGCCCGGTTATTGTATCGGCAAGTGATATGCCATCACCAACCGTCATTGGTGGTTTGTGTTTTATGGGGGTTAGAGTCTTGTTACTCTTAACGACCCATGCGCCTGTTTCCCACTCTGAATAATAGAAGTTTTTAACACTACCTACACCGATTTTTGCATTGGTGTCGCGCCCCATCAGGTATATATTTAAATCTGCAAAGGGTGTTGTGTCGTGTTCTACCACATACTTCTCACCGTTCAGGAATATCACGGCTGATTGAACAACAGATGAACTGAGTTCTACCTGATAATCAATATGCAATACGCTTGCCTCTGCAGGCAGAGTAATAGTGTCTGATGTGCCACCACCCGCGTGTACCTCAACAACACCGGATGATAGAACCTGAATGTATATACCCCAATACGACCCCGTATACAGAATCATCTGGTCAGCAGTTTGCGGTGCATCCAACAGATAGTCGGCTTCAATACGAAACTTTAATTCGGGTGTGCTATCCCCAGGAAGGGTGATGCCTGTGCTAACCTTTGTATTGCCATTAAGGTCAAGCATCTTGCTAATAGCGCGACCTCTGCCCATAGCATATCTGTAGAAGTTACGTCCAGCCATTAGTTAAATATCCTTGTGGTTGGGTAGGTTCTGTCTTGGATAATTTGGGCTAGTTGAGCCTTAGCCAATGAAAGCTGCTGCTCTAAATCTACAATGGTAAGGTCACGATGGGAAATTGATTCTTTGCACTCCCGCACTTCCTCGGTCAATATGTTGACTTGCTTCATTGCTGCTTCCGTTTCCATATTCATGTTTCCACCCCGTATTTAGGGAATTGATATATGCTGCCTCATGCAGCATCTTTTCTTGCAATAATTCGTAATACTTAGTTCTGTAGTGATTCAGTTCATCCACTAGCGGCTCAATCTCATCAAGGCATTTGCTAAGTCTTGCCTCAACTGTCACGTTATCGTCTAAGTGGATGGTTCTCATCGTAGTTGCTCGATCCCAACCCTATGAGATTCAACCTGACCTAATTCTTTGTGCAGAATAATGCAGCGCATATCGCGGCCTGACCTATAGCCTTGCCCGTTGTGCCAAGCATCTTTAGCCGCTAACGTCCTGAATGATTCCACTGTACAACCCCTAAACTCATGCTTGCTCTGGTGGTGAACGTGTCCCGTATACCAATGACGGTGAATTGTCTGCCCCCAATCTGCCGCCCTGTCCTCTGCCATAATCTGAGGGAGGTCTGCTGGTTTTGTCCTGTCACCATGCGTTGACCCTATCAGCACCTTGCCGTGACGATAGAACCAGAACGGGTTTGGTGATGTGTCAATCTCAACCCGCTTGTTATCGTGAAAGAAAGCACGTAAAGCAATGGCAAGCATGATGCTGGTGTGCGTGTCATGGTTGCCTATATTGTTGCGAACTATGACCGTCTTGTGTTTTTCAAGCATTCGGCGTATTAACCGAATCATGGTCTGCAAACCAATATCCAGAACTCTAGGCCACCGGGTGTCAACATCCACAACCGTTCCGCGCTTTGTGGTGTTATCCATGTTGTCACCGTGAAAGAAGTCTCCCAGGTTCAGGAGTATTCCAACGGTAGCGGCTGGGGCTATATCCACAAGCCTGTCAGTCGCGGTCATTAAATCCTTAGCGGCTATATCTGTATCAAAGTCCTGCCCAGCCTCTTTAGCCCAAGCATATAAGCCCAGATGGGGGTCGCCCATTGGGTATACAACGGCTAAGTCAGAGAGCAGTTTTTTAGGTGCTGCCACCTTTGGCAAGGGTGAAACGTCACCAAATATATTCTCGCAAGCCTCGCGTATTGTCTCAAGGTTTGCCGCTGCGCTCTGGTTGGTCTTTACCCATTGAATCTTGGGGTTGCCATCCTCATCATATAACGTGCTTGTGCCTTTAACGATAAACCCATCCGGGGCAGGGTGAATCATGTCATGGGCAGGAGCATATCCCTGTGAGGCTGCGTAATCCTCAACGCGCTTCATAGTCCGGTCAACAACACGGCGGTCAATCTTGAGAGCCTTTGCCGCTTTTGAATGACTGCCCTCTTTAATCACTGCATTTATAGTGTTCCGCTGTGACTCAGATTGACAATATGATATTAACGCTTGGTATTTAGGCATATTTGCGAGATTGCTCCGCATGATTAAAAGCCTGTCCTAACCGTTCAACCAGTGGCTCATCTGATGACAATTCACTGTGTCCGGTTAGGTCTAAAACTGCATGAACTACTTCATGGTGATAAGCGGCAAAACAGGCATCATTCGGAATTCCCTGCCCTAAACTCTGCACCCTGATAAGGTTCTTGCTGACATTCCAATCACCAAAGCGATCACCAATGACCGCCATGTTGTCTACGTGTTCAACTGTGATTGTGTTGCCAAGTATTTGAATAGATGTTGGCAGTTTTCTCACTACTTAGCGGCTCTCACTATATGCGCGGCAAAGTAAAAGCCAATAACAATTCCAAAAGGTACTGCAACAACTTCTTTAAGGACTGTGAATATAGCCACCGAGTAAGGCGAATAAATAGGCCAAACAAACACACCAAGCAAAACAAGGAAAGCCCACAGAGCCGCAACAATACTGGCAATGATGCGCCTAGACACGTTCTGAGGTTGCGTTGCTTTGAGATAGTCAAGATACCAATCACGCATTTTGCCATTTGCGACACTCTTTTCTTCCTCAGTGAATACAAGCGCGTCCAGACCTTTAATACTTGCATCAAGAACCTTCCCTGCTGATTCAGGCGCACCGAGTAATTTCTTTATCCAGCCCATTATGCTTTGAACAACTTACAGCGGCCTATCTTGTAGGTGTCTGTGTTGGCTCCTGCAAATGAGGTGGTGGAAGTGTCGTCCATAATCTTGAATCTCAGAATAAGGTTATTTAATGGGGATAGAGTGTCATTGCCAGCAACTTTAGGAATGAAGTCAACTTGTAACTTATAATACTCTAAATTGGGTGTCTCTGGCGAGCCTGTGACGTAGTTAGCGGCATAAGCTGCTTGTGAACGCTGGGTGTCCATTGTTTTATTAACCCATGTGTCTGTGTCAGCCACCCACGTAGAGCCAAGTGTGGTTGCGCCATCACATAGACGCGCTTCAAGCCTGAAATTCCTGTTAGCGGCTCCATTCATATCGTGAACCATTGTCTGCATGGTATATAACTGATCTTCTTCAAGGTCAGCTATGTCAATAATACATTCCAGCTTACGCACCGCTGTAGTGCTATCCTCATTCCATGTATAGGAAGCAATGCCAGCGCGTTTACTAAACTCACCATCAACGTAAGTGGTATCCTCAGTTAGCGAATCACCAGCAGGGCTTAACGTCCATATTGAGGGTGATTCCAAAAAGGACTTCTCCTGTGCTGGGTCAATCAGATTTACAGCGCGTTCCCATGTTGGAAACTCAGTAAATACCGCTTGCGCATCAGGCAAAGTCTTTTGTGCCGTCCAGCTAGTCCAGTTCCAGAAGCACCACTCCATGCCTACTTCTTCACGCCCAATCTTAAACATTTCACGAACAGGCCAAACAGAACCAACAGCATCTTTTGGTATAGGCCAACAATACTTCCAGGGCTTATTGGTGTTGTCAGGGTCTATCTTGTGAGAATCAAACTGCATAGAACTTGATATTTTCTGATCGGGATATGCAGCGTGAACCCGTTGAAATACATTATGAATCCTGTCAGTTTCATACGTTCCACTTGGGGCTTCAGACAGGCTTTTTGCATACGGGAACAAGTCAGGCTGACTCAGAATCATGTTGTTTTGCTGTGGGGAGAGTGCAGCGAGGTTAGCCCTAACGTCTGTTATTATGTCGTAAAATTCACCTGTGCGAGTTCCGCTATCTGATATGAAGTTCATCAGCATGAAATGGTTATAATTCGGCATCTCAGTACATATGGTCGTGTATATGCTTTTCAGGTTAGTTATAAACTGATTACACTCACCCGTAGTCAGTGTCACTCCATTGGAAGTCTCTGACATAACCACGCCAGCAAAACCGGGATAATCATTTAACTCAGCAGCAAGGGCAACAATCATCGCCTCAAAAGCATCAGATACAGTGGTGTCCCACATATGTGCGTCATAGACCCCACCGTTGGTGGGGCTATAAGTCTCAAGGCTCGGTGATTGTGAGGACAACCATGTTGGTGTAGGTGCAACTGGATTAAAACTGCGCCACATCGGGAACACTAATAAGCGTTGCCCATTATCAAACGCACTCTGGCAAGCGGATTTAATCTCTGACCAATCATAAACAGCCTCTGCCGTTTCAATATCAGACCAAAACCATCTGCGCGAGAACATGGCAACGTCTGTTGTTTGCTCCATTGCGTCCAACTGTTCCTGATCCCTGTCTGCATTGGTTTTACTGCCACCATTGCGCATTTCTATGCTAACGATGTGACCGGGAGGCGTGTTTGTGTCAGGGTCGCCAGCAACAGGAGCCGGGGTTGATGATGTTGACAGCCAGTAACGGACAAACTGCCAAATATTCCACCCAATATACCTAAGCACTCCCCTGGAATACTGAGTGTCAAGCAGAAGGTTGTCAGGTGTGCGTATTGTCACACCGTCAACGCCAGCAAACCGCACAGCACCCGCCCCCAACTGGTTGATTATTATCTCAGTGCCGGGGTCAAACGCTTCATCAACTTCTAACGGAATTGTTAGCGTTATTTCATTAGCATTAAACACATCCAGATACCCATTGGCATCTGTTGTAACCAGTTCACGGGAAGCTGATACATTAACAAGATGACCGGGCGTATTATCCCGCGCCCATCTAGCAGCGTTCTTTAGCGTAATATCCTTCAAATTACTGCTGTCATTGGTATCAGCAATAGGCAAAACATCATCACCATCAACAGTTGACGATGTAAGTGATGATGTATCGGTTGGGAAGGTTATGTCTGCCATGTCTCTCTCTAGTTCAAAGTTGTTAAGTCAGTTGCAACGCCACCCGCCAGAACCTGGGCTTCGGTTGCGACACCACTAACAAGGAAGTAAGTATTTCCAGTAAATGCAGATGATTCACCCCATGAGACATAATCGGCTCTAATGGATACTGTTGCTTTTAATGCGCCACCTGACTCAGGCACAATCTGAAACGAATCAACAAGCGCGTTGAATGTGTAGATAGTTCCATCAGGTAGATTTATGCGGAACGCATCACTGGTTGATGAATCCCTTAAACCCCTTTGGGTTGCAGAGTTTATCCAGTTCATCTCAATAGTGAAGTTATTTGGTGAACTCAGACCGCTTATGTTTTCCTTGCTCAAGGAATCCAGTGATGTGACATCAACAATCGCGTTCTCTATCTGTGCGCCTTTAATGGATGTGACATCTTCAATAGCCACGCCAAGATGCTGAATAGTTGTGCCGTTAGAAAGGACAGCAAGCGTCATATTGCACCTTCTACCTGTGTAATTGTTACAGTGTGGCCTTCTGACATAGGGGTTAATAACTTGCTTATAATGTCCATTGCATAGCCGGGTCTAAAGCCTGAGTTCAATACAGCCCTCTCACCTTTTAACCACCCGCGCTTCGTGCCGGGAAGAACGCAACCAGCCGTATGACTAACGATATTTCCCGGATGCCACAAGCAATTAAACCTGTGCCATTCTTCTGCTGTATCGGATTTCTTGAAATAGACCCCAAGTGACTCATTAACCATTGCCCAAACCTTCTGACCGTTAGTGCGCTCGTAAGGAACTAAATCGTAAGTTCCCTCAAATATGCAGGACTTGTATGGAATGCCAGCCTTAAACCCTTCAGCCCAAACGAATGGTTGTTCCATCGTGTACAACGGCTCTAAGGGCGGAAATATAAGCCGCCCCTCAGTCTCCGTTGTTGAGTAGCTGAATCGTTCAAGCAGGAGGTTCATTTGAGCAGCAACGTGTCCAGCTTTTTATCAATGCCCTCACCTATTTTTGTATTGTTGGCAACATTCGCATTGATTGTGGCTATATCTGTTTTAATGCCGACTATTGTTGCGTCATAATTTTCCCTGTCCATCCTGTACTGATTACGGAATTCTTTATGCTCTTTTGCATTGGCTTGCAGGGCTTTGACCTTACTATCCACGCCGAATAACCAACGAACTGCTGCTAATGCACCCGCCATCAATGTCACTCCTGCCCCAATTAACCACCCTTCAATTACACTTTTTTCTGGCACTTTTATTCCTTTAGTCAGGGATGTACATTATTTTCAGCGACACATCAGCCCGATCTTCTGCATCAATTATATTGACCGGGTTTCCTGCTTCATATCCTTCATTATAGCCAGTTACTGGTTCACCCCCTAAAAATACCTGGTTGTAATAACCACTGAACGCATCCATACTATTACCATCAGGGGTAGTTGAACCTGTTGTTGCTGTAAATTTTCCTGACAAGTCAGGATATGTGACATTCAATCCATCAAGCATAATCAAACAGGCTCCCTGCCCACCACCAGCCCCCCTGCCTGGGTACACATCCAAACTGGGATACAGTTCTGTAAGTGTGCCGCCTGACCCAGACTCCCCGGATAAATCAATGCCACCGTTAATGCCCATTGAGAATGAACGGGTAATGATACAAAGGGCTGCGCCACCGTTGCCACCCGTACCACCTACGGAATAAACACGGTCTGTACTTGAATATTCGTAGTCTTTAGTCTGTAAGGCAGAACCGCCAGCACCGCCAGAAGTGCCGCGCATATCTGTAGGGATGCCGGACACATCAGGGATTGGTGACGCGGTTTGGTCGCCCGAACTGATTGACGGTGTTGGAAAAGACGAATGTGCCCCAGGTGTAGAAGCCCCGATTCTGGATCGGTAAGTAGGGGGATGCCACCATTGTGAACCCTGGTAGTAGTAGTCCACCCCATCAGAAGAACAAGTGCCACCAATGTAACCCTCTATTCCAGGGTAATTTAATTCAACAGGCGGCGTTAATGCTGTGTCACCACTGACCGCACCAGCCTTGCCATTGCCAACACCAGATATTGTGCCGTTCACAGTAATTGATAATGCGTGTAACCGGACGTTATCGTGAACGTATAAAGTCACGCCCGATGAAATTTTGAAGTCTCCGTCATAATAAAATATTGATGCGGAATTATTCATATCATCTGTGCCATACAGATGAAAGTCAGAATTCAGATTTCCCGAACCATCTATATCAGGTGAGGGGCTTAAAGTGGTTATATCTGTGCCATGAGTTGTATAGAAACCATCATCCAAAACAGTCCCTGGAGTATACAACGGTTCACCCGCCTCACCTGATGAGCCAAAGCATGAAAGCGATACATCACCCTTTAACCAGTTAGTCTGAACCTGATTAACCTCAAAAGGTCGCGCTAACGTACCCGACCCCGCATAATCCTGAATATCATCAAGCGATATTTTGACAATATCATTCGGCTGAATCTTGTCCATATAGGGCAAGACCTTTATCTTTATTTCCTGCGGGGCGTTCCTGTACCTGTCCTGAATGACGTTGATGCGGTTAGCAATCGCTGCGACCGTATGCCTAGCGTTATGCAAACCCTTAAACTTGAGCATCTTGGTTTTGGTTGCACCGTTACGGGTGACAGAATCACCATCAATAAAGAACACAGAACGGATGAAGTTCTGACCATCCCACTCGTACTGAATATCGTAACTATTAACCACATCATTCGGCTTATGGTTTAAGCCAGAATGTGAAATGATTGAAAGTTCACTCAGCCATGTATCATGGGGCGCGCCCTGAAGCACTGTATTAACCCGGTCTAAACCTATCTTTCCATTGCCATGAATAGGCGAGAACGTGCCGACAAGCATATGAAGCTCTTTCTCAATAAACTTCTTACCGTCTGTCTTTTTCAGATGCCAGAAACGGGGGATAAATCCACCTTCCTCACCATCATATAAATCAGTGCCTATATTCTGAAACTCGGCAAGGTCAACGTATTCAGTAGGTATACCCAAGTGCCAGTGGTCAGGGTATGTAATCTCAGGACTCTGACCCGGCACAATCCCGGTCAGAATTGAGTAGACCATTTCCGGGGCTGGCTGCTCTAAATAGATAAATTCTTCTATCTCCGGCCACTCTGTCTCATCCTCAGATGTATCAACCGTGACCGCTTGGGCAACCGTACCAAATACACCGCGAGTAACACCCGTAAACTTTGGGTAAGGGGAGCCAAACTCAACGCCTGTATAACGGATTATCTCACCGCTGTCCTTTACTTTGAGATAGCCAACGGTAGAACCTGGCGAATCAGAGAACGCAGCAGTGTGCGTCATCATTATGTTTGTGTACGTTTCTGGAGATGTTCCCTGTGCTATCTTAAAGTCATCTATATCATTACAGTGAAGTTCTGTATCAAGAGGTGACTCAGTACCGTCTGTCAGATTGGCCGCTAACCTGGTTTTCTTGAAATCAAATATGTTCTTGCGCATCTGGCGCGTAACGTCCAGACACTTGAGAGTGTAAATACCGTCCTTGTAATTGACCGAACTGACAAAGGTTGTAATGACCTGAACGTAATCATCAAAGTCATCTGTATAGCCGATGAATAACCGGACTTCCCTTTCCCTCATTGACTCACCATCAGACACAGGTGAATCAGTCGGGTCTAGCTGCTCACGAACCGTTGATGTGAACGTGCCGGGAGAGGTGACATCTATCAGCTTAACGGTAAGACCGCCAATATCAGCCCGACTGTCAATGGGCGTAACCTTCTGCGATATTGAGGAAACATCAACAACAGTATTGTCCATCACCGTTCCTGACAGATTGCTCAATCCCGATACAGACGTAAATGAAACAGTCTCATCATCGTATATAAGCTGGACTACTGCCTTTGGCTCTCTTGATGCTAAGAAACTATGTATTCCAAAGGTTAACCAATCATCAGACCTCACGATGAGTCCATCCCAATGAGAAGTAGTCATTTGCATACGTACCCTGACGGACTGTGCGCCTGTCAGAGTAACCTTTGCCAGTTATCTTTACACCAACAAAGCCCGTCACACCATCTGAAAATTCAAACTGCGATCCATCAGAAACAGAGTCTAAGAACTCGCGGAAGTTGAGCAAGTCCGAACCCGTTACAGGTACAGACATGGCAGACCACTCAGTATCAAGACGCTGGAATGTGGACTGCTGGTATCCATTTATTGAAACAGCATCAAAGCGTCTTGATTTTACCTTTCGCTCTAGTGACTTCAATTCAACCGTCATGGTGTACTCAGTGCCAACAACGTGGACAGGTGAATCAGTTGTGTTTAGATTTCGCTTTGCTGTGTATCTAATCTGCATTATGCCGGAACCGCATCAATTATATCTAAGCCATTACGTGAGTCAGCATCCACAAGCACTACATCACGATCTTTAACAGCGTTCTGGATGGCAGGAATTAACTTGTTGTCAACGTATTCATCCTCACCAATGACGTTGCCATGAATAACAACTGTTACAGCGGTCTGTCTGTTGTTTGGCTCATCGTTATCACCAGAATCAAACCCTGCAAACCCTGAGTCGGATATGCTCCCGCCAGGGGCAGATGAAATACTGCCGCCACCGCCACCACCACCCATCAAGCCGGACATACTTGCGATATTTGCTGCACCTATAGCTATCTGCGCTCCTGCAAACGGGATGCCCATCGGATAGCCCCATTTAGCCCATGTCGCTTGAACGCCAGCATATGTGTCTAATGCTGCTTGCTTAATCTTGTCTTTGTTTTCTGCGAGCCTCATAGCAATGGACATTTTTCGACTTTTCTTGCCGTAACTATCCTGTAGCATCAATAACGTGCTAAGGCCGTGCTTCCTTCCAGCAGTGGTTGTTAAGTCATACTTCTGAAGCATCTTGGCTTCTTCTGCTGCAATCTTTGCCCGTCTTGCCGCAAGTTGCTTGGCAAGTTCAATCTGAGCATCACCAATCTGCTGTTGTAGTTCAAGTTTCTGTTCTGCATCAAGGGGGATTCCTAAATCGCCCTTTGCTAATTGCTCTGCTTCAAATTCAGCCCGTACAATCTCTCCAGCTTGCGCCCTTGCTAACTCAAGTATCTGTTGATCAGTTACCTGGCGGTTCTCAAGTTTTGCCTGGTCGAATGCTGCCTGTATAACAGCCTCACCCTCACCCGCTGCGGTTGCTGCATCCAACTGCATCCGTAATTGCTCATCAAGGCTTGCTTTAAATGCTTCATTAGATTGAACGGATATATCTGTGGATGCTACATCACCACCTGACGATGTGGATGTTGCTGGAAGATTAGCCGCAGCGCGGTTATTAGCCTCAGAAAAGAAACTGTCAGCGAGTGCATTTAGTTCTGCTTGGGTGGTTTTCTGCGCCTCAAGTTCAGCCGTATTGTCTTTCAGCCTTGCAAGCTGCTGGTCGGCAATACTAGCAACAATCTCCGCCCCATCCCTGCCGGGGATAAGCCCACCAAGTACGCCATAGCTTGCCGCCTTAGTGCGTAACGCTATTCGCTCAAGACTGCCAAAGGTTATCTCAAGGTCAATCAGGGAGTTCCTGAAATGACCTAACCCGATGATGCCCTGCTTAATGAAGTCCTGAACCGCGCCCTTAACATCACCTGTATTCCTGAGCCAATCGGTCATCTTATTGGCAGCAAGTTCAATAGCTGGCGCAAGGGCTACCGTTATCTTATTGCTAAACCCGGCAAAGGCAGCCTTTGCCCTCGCTATTGAATCATTAGCTGCCTCAATCTTTGCCGCATCAATACGACTAACAGCAATGCCGAGGGCAACCGCTTCTTCTTCAAATGCATTCAGACCCTTTGTGCCGAACTTCATTGTATTTAACAAGTCAGTGGCGCGACCACCGAATATGTCATACGCGATAGAAGTCTTTAAGGTCTGGTTCTCAACCTTGTTCAAGGCATCAGCAACAACCTTGAACTGTTCAGCAGGGTTCAGTTCTGCAAGTGCCTGAGTATCAACACCCAACTTCCTGAACTGGCGGGCGTAAGTTTCAAGACCATTATTGGCATCAGCAATTGCTTTCTGTTGCCGGACTAATGCCTTGTTAAGCGTGTTCTGCTCAACGCCTGTAATCTTAGCGGCGTGTTGCAATCCAGCTAGGTTCTTGGTGGTAATGCCTAGCTTGTCTGACACCTTTGCAAGCGCATCAACCGACTGCAAAGAATTCCTCACCATTAGGGTGAGTGCAGTTGTAGCCGCAGCACCAAGAACGCCAAAGCCCTTAGCCGCTGCCCTCAGACTCTTATTAGCATTCTTACCAAACTTCTTTGTGCGCTTCTCAGCTTTGCCCAACTCTCGGACAAGTTTTGCCGCATTCGCGTCTAGCTGAACTGTAAGCGTTGAAAGGTTTGACATTTATCCTATTGCCTTAAATATGTTGATTACGTCCTGAATCCGATCTTTAATTGGTCTGAACTGCCGCTTGCGCTTTGGCAGGAAGTCTGTGGTCTTAACCTTAGCCCCCTGTGACCCGTACACAGCTGCCTGTATTGCTGCCGAGCGCTCATCGGATTGCTGCCCTGGGGGTTCTTTATCAAAGTAAGCCATCCACTCACCAAGTTCACGCGACCCCGAAAGATCACGCAATAACTCAGTTTTAGTCTTACCAAGATGGAATGCCAACCTGTAAACAAACAGGAGATACGGTTGGCAGTCTAGTTTCCCGCTACGTCCTCAATCTCACCTTGAGCAAGACCGGATACAGTTAATGAGGCCATGAATAATTCAGTAACTTCACCGAATTTAAGCCCTTTTAACTCTGCCTCACCCTCTGCACGTTCAGCAACAGGAATAGATGGACTACCATCCTCATCACACAAATGTAGGACAATGATTGAAGCGGCATTATCCACAGAGAATGATTCATCACCCTCCTCACGGTTGTTGCTGACCTCTAGGAACGCGCTCATGGCTTCTGCATCCATTTCTCGCACGTATAGCGGCTCATCCCACCCATCTAATTCAACTTTCTGGACTTTCAGTGGGTTTGCTGCAAGGTGGTTCTGTATAGCGTTAATCATTTTATTGCCTCAGAATTCAGAGATTAAAGAAGGGTGTTATTAGGTGATTACTGCTGTGGTTGTCCAATCCAGAGAACCAGTCACTTTAAGACCAACTGATGCGGTAATCTGTGCGCCGCTTTCAGGGCTGATTTCAAAAGTCTCAAATGATGCCGTGAACGCAACCTTAGTCTGAGGTGAATCAGCGAATACAACCAGAAAATCCCGGTTAACGCCTGTATCAACCGCTGTACGTAATAAGTCCTGCTGCGTATCGCTAATCCAGTTCATCTCAATAGTGATTGAGTTACCGTCTGCAAGGCCAGCAATATACTCTTTACTGGTGCTGTCTAGGTTAGTAACTTCCACTGTTTCCTTAGTAGAGCCAACGCCGGACAATGATACAACCTCATTGATGGCATTGAACACCTGTGGGCTATCTGCATCTCCGAAACCTATTTGGGTTCCATTTGCCAATACTGCTGCTGTCATTTCCTTTCCTCACAAAAAAGCCCCAATCAAGGGGCAATAAAAAACCCGCACTAAGGCGGGTTCAGTTAAAAATTAGATTTAAGTTATTCGTGTAATGTAAAGGTGAAATCCATGCTCACGCGGTTGACTTCCCAATCACCGTCAAATGAGCTCGCATCATTCTCACCATCGAACTTGCAATACTGGATAATCACTCCACCCAATGCGCCCTGATACCCGTTCAGCAATGTGCGAACAGAATCAGCAATGGTCTTGTGGGTTGCATCCTGCGCCCAAATATCAAGCTGTAACCTGACCTCGGTTAGGGTGTCCACCCCTGCAAGTAGCACACCCTGCGATGTGGATGCACGTGACAATGTGATGGCTGGATACGTCACTTCCTGGGGCAACCGTTCAGCATATATCCGAGAGCCAACAAGGGTTGGAGACTGTGCCGCTAGTGCCGCTATAACTCCCGCCTCAATCCTCATCCGTATTTAGCCTTTCCTTGCTTGTTCAATTTCTTAACCAGTGCATCAATGCGCTTGCGTAGTGTGGTTTTGAATATGGATATAACCACACCCTTGTTCTGCTCTAATGCGGGGCGTAAGAACGCCCGAGGCTCTACAGAGCCGCCAAATGGCTTCTGATGCCCGAACTCAACCAAGTGACCATGACGGATACCACTGTTAGCGTTCTTGCCAGACAGTGGTATGCCGTAGTAACTCAGATATTGCAGTAATGCTTTCCGCTGATTACGGATAGGCGCAACCCATAAGCCTGTTATATTTCCACCCCGTCTATGAGACTTGCGAACCTTTAGCCCGATAGACTCAGCCAACGCACCTGATGACGGGGCGCGTGTCTGGTGCGCCCTGCGTTTAGCGTCCTTTACTACAGGTTTAGCCGCCGCACGTAAGGCAGAAGTAATTAACTTGTTCTGCATCTTGTCAGTAAACTGCTTTAACGCTTCCTCAAGTTCCTCAAGCCCGTCAACCTTTATTGTCAGGGCATCTTTGGTCTTACTCACACCCGTTCCACGCACATAATCTCAAGCATTACGCCCTGTTCACGCACGTTAATAACCGACTGAATATCAAAATAGCGTGAACCGTATTTAATCCTGTATTTGGGGGTTATTCCGGCTATATGCCGGATAGTGACCTTATGGGACACCTCCGCGCCAATCTCACCGCCACGCGCCCCCTCGTTGCCCCTGAGTGGCGTTATTGTGGCTGGTATAGATGAATGTGCAGCAGACCATGAGTTATCCATGTACCCAAGTGCATCGGGCGTATCTGTATTCGCCTCAATATCAATCCGCTGCTTTAATAATCCGGCTCTCACAAAACATCCTGAATAGTGGCCTTCGGGAATGAGGTCAATGCCGTATCCCTTGAGCAGTTAATAATGGGTGTGTCAGGCTTCTTGGCATTATCAAAATTGCCAACAAAACTGGAATAATTGGGTTGTCTGGTTAGTGCGTCTGGATGCTTACCAAACCAGTGTGAACCGCCCTTCATGTCGTACCCAAGCAGCACAACCTTAGATGCACCCCATATCAACGCGAGGTGCAACGCTGCAAATCCTGAGTTACCACCAAAGTTCAACCGTTTGGATGTCAGGTCATTGCCACCCTTACCGGGGACGACTAAATCAACCGATGGCAGTATTTCATTTGCTTTACTTAATTGTGTAACCTTTACGCAATCCAAATCCTTCACAGCGTCCCAATGATACTTCCACCAGGGATAATCAGAAGCATATAAATAGTCTAATTTAGCTATCCGATAAGCATCATTAACGCCGATAATCTTTGCGCCTGATTGCTCTGCATACTCGCAATCAACCCTTGTCAGGGATGAACCGCCAGCAATACAGACTGTTACACCAGACTTATTCGATACGGTCTTAATAAGTTCTCTACCGTATTTGGTAGTTTAGAAATCGCCGCACCAATAACCGTTTCCTCACGGTTCTCATACATCTCTGCAATGCTTATTAGAATGGCTTGCTTAATCGGTGTTGGTAACGGGTTAGAGTAAGGCGAATCGCTAGGATTGCTCCACCCCGCTACATATCGAACAGTGACCGCATCGTATGAACCTGATAAAGTGCTAGGCCATGATTGATCTACTGCCTTCTTTATTCTGTGGTCAGTCTCGCCTTTGAGTGTTGACTGATAGACTGAGGGTGCAAGGGTTTGACTGTTCCCTTCCTCATCTGTGTACGTGATCGCAGTAACTGAACGCACCGGAGTACGTGGCAATACAAACTCAGCCGGAAAGCTATCCAGCGTATATGCCAACGTCTGCGAACTGATAGAACGGTTAAGGTAGACTTCTGCCCTCTGCCTTGCCGCAGTAATAAGCGTTGTGATATACGTGTCATCGGTTGAATCCACCACCCGCAGGTGTGCTTTAGCCTCGGTCAGAGAAACAGGCTCCTCAGTCGTTGCTGTGTGTACTTCTACTGCCATTTAATACCCCAAAGAGAGAGGGCGACCCGAAAGCCGCCCTCTCTTGACTTCGCTTTAATCAAACTCGATTAAAATGCTGCTATTTTCTTGATGCCAGCCGACTGAATGACAGAAGCATCCACCCGTGACCACCCACGAAAGCCGACATAACCATTCGCGGCATACAACTCATCAAGACGTTGAATACTGAAACCAGTGCGGTCTGCAATAGTGTAGTTCTTCAAGTCACCAAATACGACAGGTGAAGCCTCTGGAGACTCGCCAGCTTCAGGCATATAAGCTGAAGTGATGAATGGGCGACCAAGTACACGGTCAGGTTGACCAGCTTGGAGTCCAGGTTGCCAAATGAAGTTGTCGTTTGAATCAACAATGCCACGAATATCAGCAACAGTAGCGTCATTGAACATCCATGTAGCGTTGCCGCGATACACACGACCAAGACCATAGAACAAATCCAAAAGAGTCTGTGCAGATACAGTCGCGCCAAGCGGTGACTCAGTGCGTGTGACGGAACTTGCACCAGTAATGATGCCAGCAGGGTCAGTTGTACCAACACCAGTAATGAACGCTTCTTCTTCAGCAAGGCCGAAAGATCGCCCGAACATACGCGCAAGATAACCCTGAATGTCAAAGTCACTATCCTGCAACAGTTCCTCAGTCACCTTTACGATGTTGCCGAGTTTGTGCGCATTCAGCGTGACCGATGTGAAAGCGGGGTCATTAGTGCTATATGCAGCTTCCTCATCCGTCCATGCAGCCGTAGCAATAGAACTCTCAACGCGAATCTTATGGTCGCCAGATGTGGTAATCACATCGGCATAAGGTCGGATTGCGTTGTAGTCATCACGAATCTCACGAAAATTCATATCAAATGAATCATGCGTAAGAACGCCACCTTCACCAGCATCACCAACTTCTAAAGCGTTACGGAGGTCATAGTCCATCCCGGCTTTACCCTTGCGGATATAGGAATCAAGCGCGTTGCTGTACTCAGGACTGTTCACACTCTTTACATGAGCAGCAGGAGCAGCACCACCAATACTAGGAGCATGATTAGCAGCTATATCAGCAGCAATCTTTTCCTCATTGTGAAGGCGGTCAGCAGTTGCCTTTAGCTTTTCCTGATCTGCATTCAGGCGGTCATATTTTTCCTGAGTCTCTGCGCTAAACCCTTCAGGATTAGCAGCAGAAAGGGCTTGCATCTGTTCAACGGCGCGACCCCTATCCTCAAGCAATTCATTAACTTTTTTCATAATAAATACTCGTATAAAATCCCCCAAAATGGAGGCAATAAAAAACCCCAATAAAGGGGCTGATTGAGTACAGCTATTCCGGCTGCACGTTCACAATAACCGTCCGGCTAACGTGCTAATTCTTTTCTCATCGCGGATATTTCACGCCGCGCTGTATCCTGCTCAATAGAACGAGCAAGACCGTCTATATGGTTCTGGTCAGGCTTAACAAGTTCCTCGACTTCAGGTGCTTTGTTAATCCAACGGCAAGCGGCTATGTTTGAGAGTTTTGATTTTGGCTCAATAATTGATGTTGCAAATCCATTCGCTTTCGATTGCTCCGCATCCCACCAAGTCTCTGCATCCATGATGTCAGACAATTCGCCGCCATCCATCCCGGTCTTGCTGTGATAGGTTGTGATTAGAGAATCCTTGACCTTATCCAGCAAGTCAGCCTGTTTACGCATATCCGAGGCATCACCAACCGCAAATGTAAAGGGATTGTGCAGCATGAACATTGCATTTTCAGATATTTTGCGCTCATCCCCTGCAAGGGCTATCACAGAAGCGATTGAGGCCGCATAACCATCAATCATTACTGTGACATTTCCGGCATACTGGTCAAGCAGATTGAATATGGTCAGTCCTTCAAACACATCACCGCCGGGACTATTCACCCGAACAGTAATATCCGACCCATCAAATGAATCAAGCTGGTCTTTGATATTAGGGGCAGTAATACCCGCGCCGAACATATCCTTTCCGATTATGTCCATGATTAGAATTTCATTTTTCATACTTGTTCCCATTCATCCATTAACGTCAGGATATTGTCTGCTTCCAGTACAGCGTCCATTCGGGCTGCTGCCCATGATCTTGCAACCTCACTATCTACCCCATCAGATACAAGCCCATCAGCAAGGCGGATATAAAAATCAGATAACCAAGCATCGAAAGCATCCGGCTGCAATCGGGCATATTCGACCCGAATCGCTTTGACCTCTTTCGCATTAAGTTGAGCAAGCGCGTTCCTTGATTCTTGGTTTTCTTCTCCCGCGCCACCCATGTTCAGAGGTGTCAGGTATTCATCCAGACCATCAACGGGGTTCATATTCTCTAATGCCCTGACCTCATTGCGGTTCTTCCAACCGTTATTGATTGCAGAAGCATGAGCCTCATAACGGCTCTTTGTGTCACCACGTAGCAAGGCATCCATTGAGAACTCAACGAATATCCGACCCCTGTCACGACTGCTCAACAGGTCACGGGCAATGGTGTTCTCTATACGCTTGCACCAGGGGCGCAACGAGTAAGTGACAAACTCAATGCCCTGATGCTCAATGTTGGAAAAGGTTGCTCTGGATAATTCAGAGAGCATATGCAATGGCACGTTAAACCATCGCGCTATCTCTGCAATCTGGAATGTCCGTGATTCAAGGAACTGAGCATCATCGTGACTCATGCCCACTTGCTTGTAGGTCAGTCCCTGCTCTAAGAGTAACGCTGTGTTTGCATTGTCTACCCCTGCATGAGCCTTGAGGTCGCCTTTCAGTCGATCAAAGGCTTCATCTTCAAGTTTGCCAGCCATTTCAAACACAGCAGGAACGCGAGTACCATTAGAGAATGTCTTGGCTGCATGACGTTCTGTTGCTATCGAGGTTCCTAACGTCTGACGGGCATAGGCTAATGTTGAGTAGCCCATTACACCATTACCCCCGACCCCTGGGACACGCCATATCTCATTGTTTAGGTAT
>Ga0208299_1001225_pt1 | contig 19757 bp, 21 predicted proteins | sample 15_taG_FD_184089 | JGI IMG/M metagenome (GOLD analysis project Ga0208299, IMG submission 184089) | Marine viral communities from the Subarctic Pacific Ocean - 15_ETSP_OMZ_AT15312 metaG (SPAdes) (version 2) | ecosystem: Environmental > Aquatic > Marine > Oceanic | place: Pacific Ocean | collected...
AAGAAGCGGAAGTAGGTGATATCACACCCAATGGTTATGAGATAGTTGAAATAAATACCAAGCGTGTTTATAAGATGCGCAAACGTATAACCATCAATAAAGATGTATACCATAAACAATATGCTGGTAAAAGTGGTTGGCAATATTGGGATACCTCAATTGGTTCCAGATGGTTCGAATTAGATGATTTTCCAGACAAACAACTTAGATTTAGAGATATAGAAGTAGCATATTAAAAGACCAAGAATGAAAGCATACAAGCTGTGTAGACAACTGAAGAATGGTGACATAACACCGTTATTCATCAACAAGTCATTCAGGATGCCATTCAATGAATGGTTACCTGCGGAATCACACCCAACAAAAGGCTTTAAGGTAAGACCACATTGGCACTGTACCTCAACTCCAGAAGCGCCCCATTTATCCGAAAAGGGTAGAGTGTGGGTAGAACTAGAGATAGAAGACTTTGAAGAATTCAAACGGCCAACCAATCAAGGTGGTTTATGGTACCTAGCAAACCGAATTAAGTTAATAAAAATAGTAGAATGAGTAACATTAAAGAGTATCCACAGATAGGACTCATATACGCCCATCACGACCATTAGATATGTGGTTTGACGAAGTTAGATTTGAAGATGATGGGTATAGTTACGTCACCACTAGATTTAGACCATTTACCTCATCGCCACTAGAAGCACTACAATAATGGTGGCTTTTTGATTTTAGGTGAAGGTATCGGTCAGTTCTTTAATTGACCCACGCATTAATCTCTCACCTATTTCACCTGTAACCCCCTCATACGGTACGCCAAGTTCTGTCAATAGATTGGTCACAATATCTAAGGTTCCGTTTGAATCATGCGTTATTGTTATATTTTTCTTCATTATATTTTTCTTCATAATACAAATATAACGATAATATCACACATGTAAATGGTTCGGTCTCTTAGGGTAGGGTTTTATTTGTGATGACATCGCCTTCCTATTCGCTTTACGCTCTTTCTTACTACCCAGAAAATAGAAGTATCTAGACTTGGCCTTCTGCTTGACGAATTTAGCGTCTGGATAATTCTCCAATATTACCATCTTTTTCATTGTCCCTAACATACCACGTATTTGTCTGGAGGTATATAATTTACCATCAATTATAACACCCAAACGCTCTCTAGCTTTCCCATTTTTAAGGATATTACCATCCATGACACCAACATAATCCCAATTGGCTGCCTGATAGATGGTACCTATTTCACCAGCTAAGGAGTCCACGGTTGCGGTAACCACCTTATAATCGGTATGTTTATCCAACCACCTCAACGCCTTACTAATTATATATGTATTGGTATTCTTTGGTGCCCACCATAAACAAACACCTCTGGATAATAGGATAATCTTACCAGTATAACCATATTTATCCCAACCACCAACATTTTCAACGTAATCATCTTGGAACACCACCACACCACCCAAATACTCCTCTCCATCAACATTGAAGAATACACCAAAATGATATTTGGTATATGATGGCATATACCCTAACCATTCATAATCTTCTATTATACGTTTAGCTTCACTCTTACTGATAGGTCTAACTTCCGAGTTACCTATGGAACATTTAGATGGGTCAAATCCCAACTCAACCTCTTCTTCTATACGTTTTAATTCTCTCACCCTATATTGGTAACAAGTAGTGGGTAATTCGGAGTTTTTATTTAAGTTCCCCTCATATAATTGACCACCTATTTCTCTAGTGGTCGACCACATTGGTCGCAAATTGATTAATTCCCAACACTTAACGAATTCATAATCATTAATGTCGGTGAAGGCAAACTTACTTATCGGTATAATGTGGTCAACATGCCATTCACCATAATTATCCCAAGACATGCCCTCAGTGAACAGATTCTCCAGATGATTAATCAGGTCATCAATAGTATAACCAAGTAGGTCGAAAGTGTGGTTATTTTTACTGATATTTTTTTCCGTTAAAGCGACCCATAATGCCGTCCTAATGTTTTTAACCAATTTCAACTTAGGGTCTCCTTGAACCTTATCATAATAATTGGAAGAGTATTCTTTAATTCTGTCCTGATTATTAGTGCGCCAATTAGTGTGATATTCCTTTAATTTATCTTTATTTTCTTTCCTCCACTCTGAATGGTATGCAGATATACTATCCTTATTCTTATCGTAATATCGCTTATCAGCCTCAGATTTACCCCCTCTAAATTTCCTACCAGACTTACCTAACGACACGCCATTTTCTCTCAAGACCCTATTAATTACCACTTTACTAACCCCAAACTTATCCCCTATTGTTGGGGTTCCTAACATATCGTCTTCATACATAGATATCATCTTAGATATCTCTTTCTCCGTAAATTCTTTTCTCTTCGCCATATTAATAAATATCATTAAACCATTAAAACGGTTATTAATTACTACAAAGATACACAATTAAATTGACAATAGTAAGTTTAGGGCAAAAAAAAAGAGGTCATAAAGACCTCTTTTTCAGTTATCTAAGAACGAATGATTATCTCAATTCGTTAACGTTGAATGTTGGAACTCCGTCCACACGAACATGTCCGTAGAACCGGTTATTAACCGACTTCTTAGCGTAACGTGTCATGATACCCTTCACTGGTGCGAAGTTGAACGGATTGTACATTGTAGGTGTAAGTTGCATTGGCACGTATGGTGCGTAGATGTAACCAGTATCCAACAAAGACTTTCCTTTATGTCCGATAACCATTGACCAAGCTGGCGCATATGGGTCACGGTACACTTGGTAACGTCCTCCTAATGAACCGATTCTTTCAATACCCATGTTGTATTGGTCTTGGTCTGGGGAAGCGTCACTTACGTGGAAGTACTCCAAATCATCAAAGATTGCAGAAATTTCTGAAGATACTACGATGAAGTTAGCACCACCTCTAAGTGTTGACTTATGGATTTGAGCAGAAATTTGGTTAACTTTAGTAATCAAAGTTTGGTTCCAATCCTTCTGGGTATAAGCATTAGCAGCAAGGCTTGCTTTTCTCCATCCGTAATAGTCCCATCGCATTTGCCATGCTCCAAGCTTACGCAAATCTCTAAGGATTTCACGGTCAATCTCAGATGCAACCTGCTCAGAAAGCAACGCTGTCAATTCAGCTTCAGCATCGATGTTGTGGAATGCACTAACATCTTGTGCCAATTCTGGTGACCAAGTAGCTCTCAATTTTCGCTCCTCTACAGACACAACTACATCGTCAAGTCGGAAAGAAACTTCTCCCATTTCAGTTTCAAGCTCTAGACTTCCATACTCAGCCCATGCAGCGGCAAAAGTTGTTCCAGATGCAAAACTCAATGACGCTCCTGACATACCGATATAACCATCGAAAGTCGTTGTCTCAGCATTGATATCAACTGCGTGTGTAGTGTCAAGACCAATATAAATTATCCCAGCAGCATCACAGATATCACCATAATCAACAATACCTCTACCATACCTTTGAGTTACAACTCTAAATGGTACTGAACTACCAGTAGCGGCAATTGTAGCACCATTAGGGTCTAACAATGGAGCTGACATTGGTATAACTTTCAATGAAGCTAAGAAAGACTCAGTATCCATGTTGTTACCATCAGGACCAGTTAAACGGCCTGGGTCTGCTTGTGTAAAACCTGTAATACCAAGAATTACTTCACGTACAGTACCGTCAGTAGCAGTAGCTAGAGCTTCAGTTGGGTCAGTAATTTCAGTCATTACACCATTAACCAATTTCCATTTTTGAGGGGCGGAGCAATACTTAATTTCAAGTGAACCTTTAGAGTTATCAAACATACCATCGTTGTAGAATAAATCATAAAGATTTCTTGCTTGCATTGTTGTTAATGCGCAACCGAGACCAACACATGTAGGTAACTGGTCACCAGCCATACTAGTATGTGCAGAGAACTGAGTACCAGCAGGACCATCATATGCTGAACCAGGACCATAAGGGTTACCAGGGTCACCATGGTCATCTACTCGACTAGAAGTCTGAGGTACAAAGAAGAACAACTTACCGATTGGTAGGTTCATCGCTTGTACTGATACGATATCATTTGCAAGAAGCTTAGAGAATACGCGTCTTACGATTGGGAATACTACTGTTTCAAAAGAACCAGAATTTTCAGCACCAGTAGATTCGGTCAACAAGCTTCCAGCTTGATTTTCGAATAACTGAGCAACGTTTTCTTTAACGTGTCCTTGTAGGCCAGTAAGGAAGCCTGTGGTATCCCATTTTTCTTGTACTTTTTTCCTTACATCTTTCATGTGGTTAAGTCCGATATTTCCAACAGAACCAGAGTTTAATAAGTGTGACATAATTTTTTTAGTTTTTTAATTGTCGTTGTTATTATTTTATTATTTTATAGTAACGTTTTACCTTCAACCCTCTCCATCAATTCTTTGATTCGAGAAGTTTCATTATCTACATAAGCTGTTTGTGAATTAAGATTTGAAGAACCTGAAGTCATATCTTTATCGACCACATTTACACTCTCAGTTAAAGATGGTGTTGATGCTAATTCGCCAACAATCCTCTTATAAAGAGCTTTTGATTCTTTTACTGTCTTAACCTCATCATCAAATCTCTTGATGATTGATTTCTTTTCATCTTTAGTTGTAGAATGTTCCAAGAAGATTCTTGTTACATTGGTTAGGTTTGAGTTGTAAACCGCTGTTTCTGCCAACATCTTTCTGAAAGTTGAAAGGTTCTTTTTGAACAATCCGTTTTCTTTCTTAAGTTTATTAGCTTCTGACAACAATTTCTCATATTCTGAAGTTTTTGATTCTTTTATAGCCTTTAGGTTATCTGCACCAGCACCAAGTGGTTGACCAATTTTAGCCTTTCCAGGTGCTCTATGCGCCTCACCAGAACCCTTTGGAATCTGCTCCTCAAGAGCATCTTCTTCTTCGTTCATGTCTTCACCTTCTTCCATGGTTTTTTCTTCGCAATCTTCAGCAGCTTCTTCAGTCATGGTTTCTTCTTCTTCTTCTTCCATGTAAACTTCATAAACCACTTCTTCATCACAATCCTCACCTTCGTTATACATACCACCTTCCAGAGCCATAGTATCCATTTCAACCTCATCAGCATCCATTTCAACACCAGCATCTTTTGACTTTAGTATGTACTCACCTGGTTCGGAAACCGATAAGTGAATATCATCACCAACAACTTCAATCTCATCCTCACCTGATAATTCCTTATATACAGAAATTACCATATCATCTGAAGCATCCGTTAAATCAATTTCTTCGCTGTCATCATCCATATCAACATCGGGAATAGCTAACTCCACATCATCCATGTCTTCTGAATCTTCTTCACTCTCAGGTGTCTCGATTTCAACATCAGTAATTTCAATGTCTTCACCTTCTTCACCTTCAGAGTCAGCGTTGATTTCCTCAGAGTCTTCTGCACCTTCTTCACCTTCTTCAGGTACCTCAAGCACTTCTTCCTCTTCAGCGTCAACTTCTTCTTCTACGAAATCTTCTTCATTTAAAGATTCCTTAATAACACCATCAATTTCTTCTCTGGTTACAGAACGAAGTATTTCTTTTGCGTTTTCTGTTAAAGCTTCCTTGATGACCTCAATGTCCATCAGGGCTTCATCTGCAATTGTTTTTTTGTTTTTTTCCATTTTTGATATCTTGGATTAAAATTTTATTTCTATTGTTTATAGATAAATATGCGCACTTTAATGAAAAATCAAAAAGTTGCGCAACATTAACTTGTTTATAAATATGTTATATTTTAATAAAGTTCAACATTTATTAAATTTCTAATTAAATTAACCTAAAAGAAAATCGTCTAGACCTAATATTAGGTCTTTTTTATTTTCAGTTATTTCTTCTTTGAAGTCTTTTGATTTGGTCATATCGTGAAATATCCATGACCCAGGGGTTGATGGATTTGTAACAACATCCCAACAGATTAACTCAAAATCGTTTTGTACTAATTGGATACCTTGAACATCTTCAACAGAACCCACACCTCTTGATGATACACCTATCTTTATTTTATGTCGTAGTAGATTACCAACGTGGTCACCAAGAGTTGATGCTATACCTAGATTAATGAAACCTGGTGTCATTAGAATTTCTAATTTACCCATAAGCACATTACCTTCCCACCACATCTCAACAATATTATGTGATATTCTATCACCAGCGATTACCGATGACTCTGGGTGGTCAAGCTCACCAACGGCCCTTCTCTCGTCAACTAATTTACGATAGTCCTCAACCTTTGGCTTTAAGATGTTTTCAGGATAAATTCTACCATTACGATTTTTAACGCCATACTTTTGAAGTACAGCATATACATAGTAAGGTTCGGTTAATACTTGGTCACCAGACTCAAGCTTTTTCATTTCATTAATAAAAGGTAAGTTCCTTTTATCCTCTGGAGAAATATAACCAGCATCATGTTCAATCAGGTAACCGAACCCAGTTGTATTAGCACCTAAAACGTTCGGTTGTGAGATAGTTAATTTATTTGACATATCTATTCTTTATAGATAAATATGCCATTGAGCATTAAAGCGACTATTTCTTAGTTTTTTTAAATAAAAGTGTACCTAAAAAACGTTCTTCTAACACACCTGTTATATCACTAGAAAGTTTTTCTACTGAATCTTTAACGTCACTAACATGTGTACGGGTATACAATGTTATATTACATGACATAAAGCTACATTTACCATATCTGAATCCAGACTCCCGTATATCAATGTCAATTATATAATTAGCATCAAAGTCAGTGTTTTTGATGTTACCATATACTGATTGCTTAATTACCTTATTAAGGTTTGAAATTGTTTTTTTATTATCGAAATGTGCTATGGTTGGTTCAACCCACGTTGAGATATTCAAATATATTGATTGTGTTGTTGTACTATCAACAGTACCATATGATACACTATAGTCTTTAAATTTTTTAAGATTAAACTTTTTACCGATTTTTTCCATTATTAGTTAATTTATAACTTAATAATAGTAAATATACCTGGTATAGTCAAATGTTAATTTTTAAGTTTATCAAGAACTGACTTGTGTCTAGTCATAATACAAAATACATAACTTTCGGTCACTGCCTTTATGTTATGTCTTTTATTTTTATCGATAAATAAAGTGTCACCAGTTTTATAGTGTTTATTTGTTTCTAGATTTACAATTTCACCATCTTTAACTTTAAGTAACTCATACTCACAATCATTATAATGTAAACCAGTTTCACTACCTTGAGAGTACCTTATAAGAAAACCAGTATATTCCATTGGTGTCCTAATTAACTTACAGGATATACCGTCACAACCAAAGAGTACCGACCATGAATTATAGTTGGTTTGTGACTCTAAATCGAAACTGCTCGTTACATCAACCTCAATATCGTCTACCATCTTTTGATTTAGATTGTAGCCCATAGTCTAAGACGTTAACTTATTTTTTAGTGATACTAACTTCGTTATTGAATCAGTAAACGAACCTTCTTCAAACCCCATCTCAATCAACTTAACCTTTGTTTGTGATAGTTTAGTTTTAAGTTCTTCATCCGCCTCTTCAATAAGTGTATCAATAATATCAACACACTCCTTTACCATTCCGTTAAAAGTTTTAAATTTCTCTTCAGAACTATTTTTAACTAAGGATTTAATTATCGACTTATCACTTTCATCAACCGAATCATACTTTCTATTGAATTTATCAACCATAACCTTTGATAACATATTCAATGGTACTGGTTCTTTTGTCCCCCTCTCAATAAGCTCATTATTTTTTATATATTCTTTTATGTACTGTTTTTTTGTTGAACGATTATTAAGTGATTTCTCAGAATGTTTATTTAAAATAAGATATTCAATAGCTTCATAAAGCTCAACCTTTGGCTGTGCAGGTAACTCAACGAACTCACCATCGGGATTAACTTTAAAGTCACCAACAAACTCAACAACTAGATTGTTAAAGTGTTTATTAGCTTCTTTTATTGCTTTTTTAGAAAACTCTTCAAGCAATGATATATTATCATTTATATATTCATAGATATGAGTTTCATCACTCTCAACCATAGCTTCAATATTAGTGTAGGTGTTGAATTGTTTTTTTAAAATCTCATTCTCTTTTAAAGCTTTAATTACCTGTTTGAACTTGGTTTTATCATATTCTTTTTTAGTCGATAACTTTTCAACTAAGAACTCTTTGAACATATTTTTAGTTATTCCGAAATTTTGCATAATAAACTCTTTTTAATTAAATATCTAAATAATCGATAAAAGTTATCCATCGGTATCTTTTGGTAGTTCATCGATGTTTTTTAATACCGATTCAATCTCCTCGTTTAATCTTAAACCCTCATCAAATATCTTTACTTTATTACTAAGTATCTTTTTTTCTATAGCCTCAGTATCCAAGGATTCAACCAAACGATTATAATAATTCTCTTGATGAACCTTCTTCTTACTATCAATCTTTTTTGATAAGTCATTTACCCTCTCAGTTAATAAGTTATCGATTTTTGATAAGTCCTCAGCAAGCTCATCACCACCAGCTGGTTCCTCAGTTTCAGGGGTATCATCACCACCTAAGTCACCAGCACCTTCTTCACCAAAGTCACCACCCTCTTCACCAGCATCACCACCTTCTTCACCAAACGAACCAAAGTCACCACCACCTAAATCCATATCACCACCACCTAGGCCACCTCCACCGAAGCCGCCACCGCCACCGACAGGACCACCTTCACTACCACCACCTTCAGGTGGGGCACCTCCAGCTTTGGCAATATTAATGTCACCATATAACTTATCTACCTTATCGAATACACCTGTATGTTTAATGACATTAGCTGTATTCTCAAGTTCAGCAGAAGCCGCCTTCTCAACTCTTTGTTCAAGGAAATCCTGTTTAGACTCTTCATCACTCCAACCAAGAACACTTCTCCTAGCTTTTGTAAGTGACATAACGCTGAATCCATTACCGATATCCGATGTTGCATCTCTAACCAACGAAACCTTTGTTTGTAGGTTTTGAATTCTCAACATCTCAGACTGTGTTGATGGATTATTCATTGTTAGTGTAAAGTTATCAATCTCCTCCTCTAAACCTGATAACACTAAGTGTATAATTGCGATTTTATTAAGCTCTTGTAATACCGATTGCTGAATTCTATTTATCGTTCTAGCGAATCTTATATCTAACAATGCTAAATTCTTACCATCACCTTGTGGCTCCTCGTAACCCAAGAAAGCCTTCGGCACTCTCAACGCAGTAAATAACTTACGTTGAAGGTATTCAATGTCAGCAATTTGGTCAAGATTCGATGCACCTGGTAATGTATCAATAGGTGTTGGTGAACTCTCGTCTCTTACTGGTATAAAATAATCTTGGTCATTAGCTAATTGGTTATATTTTAGGTCAATTTGACCAGTCTTTGGGTCAATGATACTTGCCCGTTTAAACCTATTAGCTATGTCATTTACGTATGGTTGAACATCCTCATCATCGATATTACCGACAAACACCTTAAATACCCTTCTTTCAGGTGCCCTAGTAACACGATATACTAGCATAGCATCTTCTGATAGTAATAGCTGCTTCCAGATACGTCTAGCCTTCTCCAAGACTGATGTACCATATGGTAACCTTCTATCGTCACCTAACAATCTAAAATGGGCAACTTGCCAATTCATAAACTCTAAATCTCTACCCCTCCAAAAGAATTTTACTTTATCCCTTTCATTGTCATCATCACTACCAGCTACGCTTGCGCTGACAACATCATATATACCACCCTCTCTTCTCTCGATTTCAAAGTTTGGTAATTGTTTAACACCAGTAACCCCTCTTTTATCATCGGTATTAAGGTACAAGAAATTATCACCATATTTACACATGTTTCTTATCCACATTGGTAATGCAACATGTACATCCAACCGATTAAAGAATAAGTCTTCTAAAATACCCTTAACTCTTGGACTTTCAGAATATATGTTAAGGACTCGACCAACATCATTTACGGTTGTTGTCTCCTCCATTAATATATCTAAAGTGGCTGCGATTTCTGGGTAGAATTCCATCTGCTCAAAATCTGAATATGCGCCTATTCTGGTTATCTCATATTGTATAGATTTTTGAAAAATCTCATTCTCAACCTTTACCCACTGATTACTTAAGTACTTGTTTTGTCTTGCTTGTAATTTCTGAGTTTCGTATTCCTCCTTTGAATTGGTTCTAAGTAGTTCAGAATTACCTAACGAATATTTTTTACTTACTTTTTCTGGTTCAATACCATATGGTCCGAACATGTTGGTAAGTGTTTGAAATAATGTTCTATTTGCCATCTTTTTTTTTTCTTTAATATACTTTAGATTGATTCAAAGTGAATGTTATTTAACATAGTCACACTCAACGTAGGCCAAACGATTTACTTGACCATTTATAATTTGCTGCTCAACAACATAACCAACATTATAATCATAACCTTGACTACCAGCTTGTGCATCACAACCACTGTTTAGTGGACCCTTTCTTACCTTTGCCTTATCTGGTTGCCCAGTTGTGGCCTTCCATTTATAAAGCGTACCGTAATTTTTTCTTGTTAATACTTTTTGAAATCCCATTTTATTATTTAAATCACTATATTATATAATTATCGGTATCCAGAGAAAAGCCACATATATTGACCTTTTGGGTCTTGCATATTTTTTGATGTCTGTGGGTCAAAGTTTGGTGTACTCTTTTTATTGGTCGTTGATGCCGCTTCATGTGGCATATTCTGCCCATCATTACCTGAATTAACAACCCAACTACTCAACATACTTTTTGTCTTATTTTTTTGTTGGGTTAATCTTTTAAATGAATATTCTAAAACATATAACGCCATAGCCATAGCCATTATAATATCATCATGTTTACCTTTTGCGTGGTCAGCACGACCATTGACGTAAATAAACGTGTTAAGTTCTGAAAGTAACCTACGCGAACGTATTTTAATCCCGTGGTCTAAACTTTCTTCACAGTTTATTCGTACCATTTTTTCAAAGTGTGCAACTAAACGAGTTCTATCAGTACCAACTTGGAACCCAGCAGTCTCTTTTTTAGTGTCGTACTTACCCACATCCCTTCGCGTCTGATTAGCCTTACTTTTTTGGTCATAGTAAAGATTAGGGTATTTCATCTCTTGTAACTTCAATACCGTAGCCACACCCATACCACCAGTTATATCAACAACTAATAGTGCATTATATAACATACCATATTCGTATAAAATATCGGCCAACTTATCTGGTGGTACCTTTCCTTGATACTCTACAACCTCTGTCATTGTGGTAAAATCAACAACAACAAATGTTGATGAATCTGCACCGTCCCCACGCGAAACATCTGAAGATAAAACATATTCATGACCTTCAATCGGCTCCTCCCAAACCCATAATTCATTATCCGAACCACTAACATATTTTGGTTCCAACACGTTATTTAATTTATGGTGTTGTATGAATTCATCAGCAACTACATTACCACCAGAACCCAAGAATGACACATCCAACTCCTGTGCAATCATCCTCGCATCATTATTCATACCAAGACACATTTCCTCGTACCATGACGAAGTTGGTTTGTAGCCTTCCTTTATGAACCTATCATACGACTCAAATGTAAATTCAGTTTCCTTTATAACCTCCCGATTTTGTTTTTCCTTATCAGTAAATCTATACCATTTAAGGTCTATGTTGTATCGGTTATCCTGATACCAACGCATCTCAATAACGTTGAAGTTATTATCCTTTTTAACCGCTAAATCATAAGTTTCATAATACAACGGGTCTTGCCCATTTGGTGTTTGATGACCCAACACTCCGTTGTATAATACTGAATGACACCAAAAGTCCTCTGAGTCGTTGGGTAGGGAGAAGTCATACGTTTTAGCCCTTCCATTCCCTAATTCTAATATTGGAACCCAAACACTCTTATCCATCAGAATTTTATCTATCTGATGCTCCCCGATATCGACACCGAAACTCACAATACAATCTATAAACCTCTCGAATGTCGGCCTTGACATATTACCACTCTTACCCTTATCCATTCTAAGTGAGGATAGCTTTAGTCCTGTACCCCTAAATGAATAGGTTAGGTTGTTAACGTTAATGATATCTCTTAGTATTGTCTTACCATTTGGTATGATATTATATCTATGGTTTGGTGATTTATTGCCTAATGACTGTTCTTTTATTTGCTTCCTACCGAATGAAAAGCCGATAGTATCATAATATCTCCTAGCGTTATCGGAAGTGGCAGATAGACGATAATAATTGCTACATACGTCAACTATCTTAGTTGGTTCGCAAACCCCCTCTACATAATCAGTCAGGACTCCGAAATTTAATAACAATTGCCTCAACTGCAAGCACAATTTTTTTGATGATATATTCAAACCAATTCGCCCCCTCACAGAATCGGAAAATCCGTCTCCATCCATGAACCCCCTAATCAATGCTGAGGTATTCTCAGACGACATAGATAATAATTTATTACTTAAGAATTTCTCTGGAGCTTTTAGTGACAAATCCAACCCAAGACTTTCCAAAATAACCCCTAGATATTTAGAAGAGATTGTATACTGTAACCCATCGTGACATGAATAATTAAATCCGCATCGCGTAATATAATTACTGATGTCGTCACCACATGTTATTGTTATATTAGTCCCAATATGGTCACCACTATCATTTAGTTTTTTATATACCGACCCTTCGGCTATATATAGTCCGATTAGATATGCTAGGTCTTCGGTTATATTGTCGTATATTATTTTTGGTTTCCTCTCTTTATTTGAAAATGTGTATTCTAATGATATACCATCGTCATTACCGAAAACCATACCACCATACTGAACATTAACGAAATCTCCTACTGATAACTCACCCAGAGTACACCATCGGTATTCTTCTTCTACTTTATTGTAGCACCACACTTTATGCGATTCAGTGCCCTCCAACTCAGAGTTTCTAGTTCTAACTTTTATGGTGTCTTGTAACCCATTGTTAACAAATAAATTGGAGTGTCTAACACCATTTTTACCTAAAACACCGTATTCATCCACTGAATACCCGTACATAGGGTTATCTGGTTGGTCATGATTAATAAAATCAGATACCTGACGCAACCCCTTATCGGTTTGTATGAAAGTATCTTCAGTGACACAGGAAATTAGTGTCGCGTGACCACCAGTACCCAAAGCTGTTAGTGCCGCACCAAATAGCTCTTTACCGTCTTCGATAAACGCAGCCTCATCCATTATCAAATAGGTTGGGGTATATCCACGCAAGGCGTCTTTAGATGTCGCTACAGCCTTTACTCTGCAACCGTTAGGTAGTTTTATTTCTTTCTTTGAATCTGAAATAAAGATTGTTTTTTTCTCTTTCTCTGGGGTACCATAATATTCACTACCCCACACCCATCTAGGTATTTGACTTAAAAAATCTTTAACCTTTGATAAGAATTCAAAGGCCATATCCTGTTTATTTGCTACAATAAGTATAGCCTCTGGGTTATATTTATCAGCAAATGCCACCTTAACACCCAAGTACGCAGCTGTTGTTGTTGACACACCAGCCTGTCTAGGTTTTGCTACTAGATTGAAACGATGTTCCTCATATGACTGAACAATTTCTTTTTGCTTTTCAAAAAGGTGAAATGGTACGAAACCATTATTAGTCCTATCGAATGTCTTGAAGTAAGTTTCAATCGTGTATACTGGGTCTAATACACAGTTAGTATATTCTTTTAATATCTCGTTAGCGGTTAACAAATTAGTTGTTTTTTACATATAAATATGCAAAAAAGCTATTATGTTACGTTTTTGACTATCGGTTACTCACCAAGACCGTCATATAGTTCGTTCAGTATATCATCTAATTCGGTTACTGACCTCTGAATTGCTTCATCTCTCTTAATAGCAATCTCCTCATCAATCGCCTCTTCAAGCTGCTTAAGTTTAACCTCAGTAATTATTTCAGACACTAATTTTTTGGCTTCTTTTGTTTCTGTAATAATTTCTTTCATACACGAATTAAATTCGTTTACAGGTTTCTTAACCAACGCATGAAAAACATGGTGCTTCATATCATGGTCTTTAGGTGGTATACAACACATAACCTTATCCCATATCGCTGGACCGATTCTCAAATCCCATGGTTCAGCCGCCAAAAAATCGGCATGTTTAGTTACATATTCGTTCAAGGTTTCATCATCGGTAAAACCATTCATCGAAACTAACTCTAACACACCCTTTACCATTTCATGAATAAGAACTGGAAATGTAAGCGCCTCAGCATTTATAACTGGTTTACCTTGCTCATTAAAGTCAACATTCACGACACCAGCTGGTTTCGCTGAACCTGTTTCTGGTGTCATAAAATACATATAATCATTGAAAGCCATTAACTTTTTATACTTATTCAATAATGTCGGGTCAATGTCCGTTAAATCCTTTCTACCCATATGGTACATGTGATTACACTTGTTAGCACCACCTTGAATCATTGAATTAATCATACGTCTTTTCATCACCTCACCACCAGCATTTTCAATAGCATCAGCATTCTCAAAGTCTAATGTAAAGTCTTCTTCTTGTAATTCTCTGGTAAGTTGACGCTCCATTGTTAGACCATCAACTAATTTACAGTTGAACTCAACCAAATCTTCTGAAACATCATAATCTTCTCTTACTAGTTTTTCAGCTAACCCTTCTAATTCCGACCTATTGTCTCGTTCAGTCTCCATACAACCGAAAAGTAAGTTTTGTACACCACTGGCCATCTCTGGTAAATCATTCTGACTAATCTCATTAGTGTCGAATGCTTCTTTACAAGCGTTTACAACCTCCATAAAGCGACCCAAAATAAGTTTCTGGTCATATGGTCTGACACCACCACTTGGCAATGCTGGATGGTCACCTATTGATGTCTTTCTATCCGTTACAGCCGATTCAATCTCTGGGTGCATTCGTTCAGTCATATTATCTGGATATCCGAAACCTTCAGAAATTATACCCTTATCAGTTGACTCTTTTAAAGCTTTTTTTATTAACTTATCGTATGACTTAGACATTACTTACTTTTTTTTAATTCTTTTACTTTTATTATTTTCTTCTTAGGCTTTAAAGATTCCATAACCCGTTCCAATTCACCCTTCTTAATCTTACCAACAACCGACTCATTTTTAGCGTCTTCCTCAGCCGCTTGTTGCATTAATCGTTGCATCTCCTCATATTCCCCTTCCTTAGCTTCAACATCATCTGGAACCTCAAGAGTATCTATACTCTCGTCAGCTCGGTCAGTCCTATCATACTCATCGTCAGGCTTGGTTCTATGGTCCTTTTTTATCGCACTAGCACCTATTGACGCTTGACAAATAGCATACGGGTTATCAACCTTACCCTCTTCCTCAACATCCTTAACGCAACGGTCAAACTTAGCTGTGTGAACTTCTTCACCCTCTACCTCAGTAACAATATCATTACCCTCTTCCATAGCCTCACCATCAGCCACCGATTGAGTTACAGCGTCTATTGCTAATACTTCAGCTGCCTTATCACCAAAACCCTGACCCTTAAATTGATTTTCTGCGTTCTGCATTGCAGTAGTAATGTCTTGAACCGCACTACTGGTATCAATAGCCTCCTTCAATACAGATAATATTTTATTCTGATACTTCATCTTTTTCGTATTTCCATTCAATTATTATATCCTTTGCGTAAAGTTTATCCTTTACAGAATCAACAGAATCACCGAAGAAAAAACTCAATCGGTTATCTGGGTATTCACTATAACTAGTTATATCTTCCCAAGCGATTGCGACCACACCATCAATGGCGTCCCAAACGGCAAAGGTATCACTCTCTTGTATACATATCAACGACAGTTCATCGGTCTCAACCCTACCAACCATATCGATATACTCCCGTTCTGGTGATTCAGCTTGATTTCTTGCTGGGTAAACGTCCCAACCCTCACCATCGACATCATCAGATTTAGAGAAAATTAATTCATAAATTAACTTACCTTTCCAATCGGTACCGATTTTATTTATGTATATTAGTTTCATCTATTAGCTTTTGGCTTACTTTTAGTCCTTCTTTTAGGTGTATAAGGTGAATCTGGTCGTTTAACAGGAACTGTGGTTGGCTTTTCAATCGGCTTAACCTCAGGTTCAAGTGTGTGACTATCTTCACCATTATAAATACTAAAAACTTCTACAACATCCAAAACTTCTGAATTTTCGTTCAACATATTTTTTATCAAATATACACGATTCTCATTAGTTTTACCAATTATCTTTAAATATTCGTCACTTAAGTCTTGAATTTTATTTAACCAAACGTCTTTAGTATCAGAGTCTTTTACAAACTGCTCAATATATGGTTTAATATAATTTATATACTCACCAACCTTACCTATAATTTTTGATAAAGTTTCTGGTTTATAAAGCTCTGTGTTTTTTGTTGGGTCTATCACATCAAAGTATTTTGATGTGAACGTATTAAGTGTTCTCTGCATCTCAGCTAACTTATTTTTAGCCTCATCAGTCTTAGCATAACTTTGAACCTTAGCTAAGTTAAGTGTGGTAAGCATACCAAAATCAGATAAAAATCTACTAATAGTCACCTTATCAACATTTTCATTAACACTTTTCTTTTTAGCTTCATTCATTTCATGTTGGTTTGTTCCGTTTAACATCTCTACCCTTATATTCAGCTTCTTTCAGTAAAGTCGTTAAATCATTCATTAATGATTCTGTAAGTTCTTCACCACCATCTTTATCTTTTAAACCCTTCTCTAGTTTTTCTTTAGCACTTTTCTTTTCACCTTTAAGTATGTCTCTAATAACTAAAGCTAACATCGGTGCGCCTAATGCTGCCAACTGTGTAAATGTTGGTAAACTTGCGACAACATCATCCAACTCATTGATAACCGAAGTCTCCTCAACACCATCATCAGAAACCTCAACCGAATCTTCATCACCCTTAACCTCAGCATCAACAACCTCTTCTTCCTCACTATCAGCTGGCTCAACCTCTTTATCTTCAACCCCCTTATCCGAACCACTAGTCTCAACCTTTTTGATTATATCTTCTTGGTCTTCTTTATCCATTTCAGACGTATTAGTAGCTGATATAACAGAATTTATTGCAAACTTCTCAAGCTCAAAGTCTGGACTATCCAAACCCTCTTCATAATCCCTTAGAGATTGACCCAATTTACCAGATAACTGTTGTATGAATTTCTTAGGGTCTTCCTCCTCGTCAGCATCAACACCAGCGTCAAACGGTTCGTCATCAAACGGCTTATCATCGCTAGGAGCTTCATCATCACTAAAACCATCACCAAAACCAAAATCCGAATCAGACGAATCTGGTTCGGATGTAGTTTCTGATGCTGGAGCATCAACTTTAAGTGTATATTTTGTTTCTTCTAAAGCATAGCCGTCCTCTTCGTTTGCGAAGAGTCCAGTTGACATTCCGTCAGCTTTAGTTTCGTCTAGACTTTTTTTTTACCAGTAACATCCTCCAAGATTGAGATAACCTCGCCCTTAGAGAACTTTTTAAGTAATTCGGTAGCTGTTGCCATCTCATCAAGCTTGTACTCACCTGTAGCTTTTGCGATTGCATCATCAATAACTTCAATACCGCGCAAAATACTCAATGGTTTTGAAACTGTAACATCACCTTCTGAAACAATAACATCAGGTTCAACATCACCAGTAATCATCTGGTCGATTCTTTCCTCAGTTTCAGAAAGTTTTACATCCTCCAACTCATCCATAAAACTTTTTTCAGCCACATTATCACCAAAACCGTCTTTTTCCTTCCCGTCTTTATTATCAAATGAAAGGTCTTCACCAGTTTTATCAACAATATATTCCTTTTCGATATCTTTAGACATTGGTTTTGTATCGCTAAAAGCTTTATCCATAGCAATAGAGTGAGGCTCACCAACCAATGAATCATTTTCAAATACGTTAATGTTTGATTTTGTACCGTTAGCCTCGTCCAAAGACTTGAACTTATAATTCAAATGTTTTATAGCTTTAGCGTATGATGGATAAGCGAATTCTTTTTTGTTTTTAAGACCACCAATATAGTTGAAACTATCTTTAGTTAGGTTCTCAGTACCTTCAGCAATCTTTATATAATATTCATGGTTTTCTCTTACAATACCGTAAGACTTACCATCTGGACCTACCTTAGTTAACTCAATAACTGAACGGTCAACACCTTCTTTAATTAGTGTTTGACCCATAAGTTCAATCATTCTATTAACCTTTTCTTGACCTTTAAGTCCTGTTGGTTTAATATTATTCTTTTTCATTTATTCGTTTTTTTTATAATTATTATCCACCAGTACCACCTAGTACACTACTACCTACCAGAACGTTCTTAGGCATACCCAATAGGTATATCTGATTACTACCACCATTAGAAATACTATTAACAACTAATTCAATACTACTACCAGCAGCCATTACAACATCGGTACCGTTTAGTGTTACTGTGTGATTCGACCCACAATAGACCTCTAAATAAGTGAATCCAGTGAGGTTAGCTTCATCAGCATCGTGTATAATTGGGTATTTTCCGTGAAAACTTGACATGGTTATAAATCTTTATTTCTTTTAATAAATATGGTGATGCAACGAAAAAAAACTAAATAGGTTAGATTAAAGTTACTTAACAACATAAATACAGTAAAAAAATAGAAAAGGTTTGTATATTTCAGAATAATTTAGTATAATTGCATTAATTAAGGGGTTGGCTGCTTTCCTCCCACCCACAGCAAAGCTGATGAGTGGGTTTCCGCAGTACTACAATGAAATACATAGATATTGGTAAAGTAGAAGTTTATCTGAAAGGTGAGTGTGGTTGTGATAGCTGCAATTGTGGTGTGATAATGTATGAAGACGCTAAGGTTTATACCTCTGGTGAGAACTACATTATAATGACCACTGATGGTATAGATGGTGATATTGTTATCGAAACCTTTGAGTTTAATAAAGTAAAAACAGTAAAAATAAATCAAAATGGTATTACATCGAAAACAGACTGAGAGTGGTGTTAAGGCACTATATAAGTCCAGTAACATTCTGGCATCAATTTATAACGAAAGTACAAAGGAGCTTGAAATTGTATTTAAAAGGGGGTCAAGATACCTTTATGAAAACGTAACAGCGACAGATTACACTAGGTTTGAGTTGGCTGATAGTCAAGGTAAAGTGCTTAACTCACACATTAAAGCATATACGTTCAAAAAACTGGATGATGTTAACCCAAAATCAATAGAGGAATCGATTTTAACGTATCGGTCCGCTGAGATTGATAACTTGTATACTAATGGGTTATCAGACATTCTTTCACTGATTGATGGGGCACCTGAAAAATACGACAATAAAATATTAAACACTATTGCCGATAAGTGCTCAAAATTAATAGAAACAATCAAACAGTATGGGTGATGAAAATAGTAAGGGGTGGGTTGACCCTATTGAGCGTGTGTTGTGGCTGATATCAGCAATAACACTGATTGGGTTAATATTAATTAATTAATATAATAAAATGAATCAATTAGACTTAGATTATCAAAATTTATTAAGAGATATTCTTGAAAATGGGGTAGAAAAGAATACTCGTAACGGACAAACCATTTCTGTATTTGGTAGGTCTATTA
>Ga0208299_1001228_pt1 | contig 19736 bp, 34 predicted proteins | sample 15_taG_FD_184089 | JGI IMG/M metagenome (GOLD analysis project Ga0208299, IMG submission 184089) | Marine viral communities from the Subarctic Pacific Ocean - 15_ETSP_OMZ_AT15312 metaG (SPAdes) (version 2) | ecosystem: Environmental > Aquatic > Marine > Oceanic | place: Pacific Ocean | collected...
AATTCTACTCTCATTGATTGATATTCATGATTTTGAATTTTGGTAAATGATTCAGTTCCGTTAAACTTAACACTTACAATACTAGGCGATGCGTTGTAAGATCCAGTAGCAACAATTAAAGCTCTATCGCTGTTGTTACCAACAACAAAACTTGAGAATGTAGTTGGAGCTCCATATCCTGCTGTTCCGTGTTGTATGATAGCTTGAGCATCTTTTGTGATTGTAGAAGGTGTTGTTCCAAATTTTTCACTAGATAATCCCCTTATCCTATTTCCTGCAAGGTATTCTACCATTTTAACTCTACCTCATTTCCACAACTGCATACAACAGAAGTTTTTCCCTGTTCACTTCTATTGGTCATAATACTACCACATTTATCACAAGTGCCTTTCTTTAGATGGACATAGTTCCAACATGGCTCACAGTAATGATATTGCATTACGATATATTGTTCATATTCGTGAGCTCCTAGTGTTGCCACTTGACATTTATCACAGAAATATTTTTCCCCTGCGTTTAAGTGGTCATAGTATTCTTGACTCAATTTATGTCTCCAGAGTCCAAGTGGCAGGTGCAGTAAACCAATATCTTCTTGCAGTATCTTTCTCTACTAGAATGGAATTGTCTTGTACGTCAGTTGGTTTTGAATCTCCTACTGTTACTTCAAATTTAACATCATGTGTTGTTACAGGGGAAAAAGTTCCACCTGTTGTGTTTCTATTACGAATAGTATTAACTCCGTCATATACATCAGTTGTAGCACCTTGTAAAACAGGCGAAGTTGAACTAGAACCACCTGAAAATTCTACACCGACTGTATCATTAACTGCTAAAGTATGTGAACCTGTACTGAAAGTATGTTTAACAAAACTTGTTGTTAGTGCAGAAAGGGCAATACTACCAAACTCATGTACTTGTGTTCCTGCATTACCATTACCTGTACCACTCCATACCCTGACATAAGCAGTTCCAGTTGTACTACTTCCTCTCTTTAACCAAAATGATACTGAATTGATTGTTTTGCCATAAACAACACTTGATGTGTTTGCAACATAAAATCCTTGTTTGTCATTATCATAACTTCCTACAGGTAAATCTACTGCATAAGTTCCTGTTGCAGTTATTGTTTCTGTAGTTGTAGCATTGTCAGTTGATAACATTACAATTCGTTTACTATCTTTGTATTCTATGGTCATGTTCCAAGCTCCTTCCAAAGTTTTGTTGTTGATGATAAATCAATATTATCAAAATGTTCTTCTAATCCACCACCACTTGCATAAGCACAATATCCACCAATATATTTTAAGGATAATCCCCACGTTGCACTTAGATTTGTTACAGCAGCTTCTGCATCTGCTGATCCTGATCTAGCTGAACTACTAAACCTTTCAAGTTTTATGTTAGTTCCATTTGTTCTAGTCAATCGTAAGTAATTCCAACTTCCAGCTGAATTTAATCCTGTCAAATAACCAAGTTCAGTTTCAGTTGAATCTCCATCATTATGCCAATACATATTCATACTTGAACCAGCTGCATTTGGACTTGTTCTAATATAATCCCCTGTATTGCTGTTTTCTACACTTTCCCCCGATTGATTAGACCTAAACACTAATCCACCAAAAACACCTGTTCCACCTGAAACTCGTTTATAATCAAAATCTAAAACAAAATCGGTAGTTGTTATAGGAACATTTAATGTATGTAACAAATAATCCCCTTCACTTGATGATGAGCTACCAATATTGACATCAATAACACCACCACTATATGTAATATCATCTCCATTCTGTACTAGAGTTTTATCTTGAATGTCAGTTCCACCTGATTCAAAATAATGATACATCTTTCTAGTATCTGTTTCTTCAAATCTACTTCCTTCTTGGACATCAGTTGGTTTATTTGATGATGTTGTTAAGTCAGAACCTAATACTGATACATTTGAACCACTAGCGAAATCTCCTCCTTCTACGTTAACTCCTTGTATAACATCTATTAGATCTGATGTATTAGCCCATTTGTTAACTGATTCACGTATATCAGGTGCTGTTCCAGCTCCTGCTGTTGATTGACTTACTGAGTGAGTTATGTTTAATTTTTCTTCGGTTGCAATATTTACAAAGTATCCTACTTGAAAACTTGGTGTTGATGCTCCACCATTATCAGCAAACATTCTGCTGTAACCTGTATTTGTAGTATCTGATCCACCATTAGAAGATTGACGTCTAGCATAATTATTTCCAGAATCTGCTGAACCATTTCCTACTCTCCAATTAAAGTCAGAAGTACCACTTGATTGTTTATATCCCAAAACTGTAAAATATTTATTATCTGATAAACCTGAAACTGTAACAGTATCTCCTGCACTTGTCAAGGTTGTTGAACCTGCTTTACCCCATGCCATTAGTCGCTACCCCACACTTTGATGAAAGATTTACCACCATAATTATTTCCATTAGTAGAAGTACTTGTAATATTTGTAATTTGGTTAGATGTATTAGCCCATTTTACAACGTGTTCATCTCGGCTAGGAGCATTTCCAGCACCTGATGCTCCTGCTAAAATAGTATGACCAATTACAAGTTTTTCATTTGATGCATTATTAATGATAAACATATTAATAAATCCATTTGAATCATTAGTTTGACCATAGAAATCTAAATGACTTATACCAGTTTCAACATCTTCTGATCCACCATCATGAGATGATCTATTGGCATAATTATTACCTGAATCTGAATTAAATCTCCATAATGTATTAGGATTTGAACCACCTAGATGTTCAAAGAAAACCTGTACCCATAGGTATTTCTTTGCAGTTATAGTACCTGAGGATAAAGATGCTCCTGCTGAACCTAACTCTACACTAGCCAATTCTTCCCAAAAGTTAGTTGTGTGAGTATCTGCTGGATCCCAGCCGAGTACCACAACTTCACTTCCTGAGTTCCATGTAGTTGAATTCATTGAATTTAAATCAATTCTATTTATTGCATCTGATGTGTTAGCCCACTTACCTAATATCACAGCTCTATTAGGAGCATTTCCAGCTCCTGCTGTATTACTATCATTAACATGACTCAAAAGTAATTTTTCTTTATCTGATTTATTAACTAAATAATCAACACCTAATATTTGAGGACTATTTGCATCCCATAAATCCAAATCAGAAAAATTTGCATCCGTGCCAAAATTTCCACCTTGACCTGATCTTCTTACTGCGTAGTTAGATCCAGAATCTCCATTAAATTGATATCCTCCATTAGATCCTCCTCCACTTCTACCTAATGTATTTCGCAATATCATATAGTATCGTTTATCTGGAATACTTGTTACATTAATATTAGTATTTCCAGAACCTAAAGTGGTTCTTGCCAATTCTTTCCAGCCACCTGAAACAGCATCTGCACTTGTTCCTTGAATCCTTCTACCTGCGTGATATGTTAAAGCACACATTCAATCATTCCACCTATGCAATTTGAACTTCTTGTGAAGCTCCATTTTTCCATAGCGTAATGTATAAACCATCATTATTTGAGTCTATCTTTCTTGCAAACATATAGGCAATACCGTCAGATGTTGTGGAAGTTGGTGTATGTGTTGTATAAACATCAAAACCTTGTTCTGTGTGATTGCCACCACCTGCTGTTCCCCATGCTAGACCTGTTGCTGTTGATGAATCTGATTTTAATGCTAAACCATTACTTCCAACAGTTAAATCAACCCAGGCACTACCATTATAGACCATAATGTCACCTTTAGCTGCACCTGTTATTGTTACATCAGATAAGTCATTAAATGCAGGGCTTGTTGTTACTGTTTGCCATGTATTATCCCCTCTTAGGAATTTAGTTGTAATACTTGATCCTGTTGCTGATAAGTGTGAAATATCTACTGCTCCTGCTGTGATATGTTCGCTATCTACTGCATTGTCAGCGATTTTAGTTCCATCAATAGCGTCACCTGCGATATATGCAGAGGCTATGGCTGTTCCTTGCCAAGTTCCTGTTCCAATAGTTCCTACTGTTGTAATGCTAGATGATCCTGCCACAGGTGATATTCCTGCTTCTGCTAGTGTTTGATTTTCCCAAACAGAGCTACTGTTATTATATTGTAAAATTTCATTATCCCCTACTGATGTGATTGTTGTATCGTTTAATTCTGCTAAAGTATCTTCTGTTGCTATTTGTGCGTCAACATAAGTTTTAACTGCCTTTGCACTTGGTATTGTATCGTCACTACCTGATACTGATGAAATATCTGTGTCTAATACTCCTGATTTAAGGTCAGCCACATCAATGTTAGATATGCTGTTTCCTGTTCCTTCTACGTCAAATGTTTTGTTAGTAAAAGTTGCTGTACTTGAGGCTGTCATGCCACCAATATACGTCTTAATTTGGTCTATTGTTGCCTTTTTAGATACAGGTGTTCCAGATGGATCATCAATAATTGCTACAAGATCCTCACCTGCTACTGTTCCTATTGCTCCAAGTGCAGAAATTTTAACATCTACCATTATTCATTACCTCTCAATATTGTGATAACAGTTTCTTTATGCTTGACTTTAGCGTCTAGTTTTGGCTCTGAATGTGAAGGTGTTCCGTTAATGCGATTAAGCATTTCAAACAGTTTCCTCATTGATTCTCGAAAGCGTGATTTACGAATATCTTTAGGGTGTCAGAAGCTGTCTTTGCAAAAGAAGTGAAGCTGAATGAGCATAATAGTTTGGTGGCACTTACAGGACTAGCATTGTCATGTATGACACCTTGTTCAACGGTGGAATCGTTCCATGATGAAGCAGAATAATTAACTGCATAAGATACAACATCAGTTCCATCTCCAGTATTGTCGGCATCTCCTGTATCATTGGTCTTAGGATAACCACTTGTGAAAGTTTGTCTTGAGTTGGCTATTTTAGATGATCCACCTACATCAAAGTTTGTAAAAGTATCTGTTTCTGCTTCTGTATAGGCAGTTGTTCCGATTTCAAATCTTCCTGCTGAAAATGCCTCATTAGTTGCAGGTGTTTCCCCTGCACCTTTTTTAGCATAGTAAATTTCACCGTCATTGGTTACTAAGTTATGTGTATAATCAAATTCCTTAATCATGTCAATATTTCCAGATGGGCTTGTTTCTGGGAATGATAAAACCCTTACAACATTATCTGCTCTTGATTGTTCAGATAAATATCTTGTACTGTCAGCCCAGGATTCAAAAGAGTCAACTTTTGCCTCATTAATTCTATTATTTAGATTCCATGAGTTAGGTAGTTGAAACATAATATTATACTCTCACAATTTGTCCTATATTAGAATTAATTACCATAATCTATACACATCTTCCTGTCTATATCTGTCATTGAATCTTTGAACATCATAACTTAACCCTTCAATGCTTCTTTCTTCAATAATTCCGTTAATTGTATCAATAAACATATCTTTCCAAAATTTAGCAGTATCATTGTCACCTCTTTTACCTCGAAATAATGAACATACATAGTAATTTGCTGACATTTTAACATCTGCTAGAATACTAGGCACTTTTAATGGGATTCTTTCATCATGTTGCTTTAGAATGTTGTCAATATGCTGATTTGCTACTGCTCCAAAGCGATTTAGCAGTTCATCATCAACTGTATCAGTCACTTCGATATTTAGAAGATCTTTGCAAGAGTTAATTCCATAATAATTTCCTGCCATAGTATTAACTAACTGATTTTTAAAAATAAAGGAAATAATAGACGATTAGCCCATTTTACAACCGTCTTTTTCACAATCTTCACATAATCTGTTCATATTATAGTCAGTATGGCATGAACAAAACTCACCATTGACACATTCTGTCATTCCTTCTAAGTTGTTATATTCAACTTCAAATTTAGTTGCCATAAAATTCCCCTGAAATCATCTTATTGACCATGTGGTCAAGGTGTCTTTTGTACTTGATCTTGAATCCTTTGGCATGACCTTTTGTTCTATGATGTGCTAACTCATGGCACATTATTTCAACCAATGCAAAGTTGCCTCTAATTTGAATATTTAATGATCGATCTTTTCTACCATATTTATCCAAAATCGGATTCAATGAATAATGATTTACACCACACCAACATTTATCTTGATTAATCAATACTTGTTGTTTTACTATAATTCTATGTGGTTTTTTATGTGTGTAAAATGCTAAATGATTACCCATTCCTTTATCTTTTGTTCTGTGCATTAATCTTTTATTTTCTTTACTATGTGGTATAATGGTGTTTTTGTCTATTTTCATTATTTCGTTTGGGAATTGTGACTTTAACATATTTGCCACTTTTCTACATACTTCTAATCCGTTTTCTATTTCTTGATTTATCATTATGAAAACATCTCCTTATTCATAAAGTCTAACGCCTTGTCTATATTTCTGCAAAGTTGGCATTTTCTGTATTGGACTTTATTCCATCTAATGATACAATAATTATTCCTTTGTTCAATACCATTAATAACATCATGGTATTCCCTTGAATCTTTATAGATTACTTTAGTCATAAATTTGACTTTACATTTTTTGCAAGTGATTTCTTTTTCCATAATTCTAATTGTTTTGGGGGTTTATATGTTTTTATTCAAAAAAAATTGACAAAGTAGCTAAATTTAGTTGATAAAAAGAAAAAGGGAGGATTATTCCTCGTTTCTGAGTTGGTTTTGCACAAAGTGATTATCTTCAATCATCTTTTTTACTATTGGTTTTGCTATGCCTTCTTGTACTAACTTATCATGTGATGTTGCTATTTTGTTACCATAGTCCTGCATGAAGAAAGTGTACTCCTCAATTATTGGAGAGTAGTAACTTATGAAACCGTTACCTTCAGAGTATGGATTGTTTGATTCATATACTATTGGTGGACAACCCATTAATTCCTTGTTGTCCTGTGTATATTGGTTGTTATTACATATCACACTTGTATCTACTGATCTATCTGTACTTGTGAAATGGTCGTATGGTATTGCACTAACACCTTCTAATATTCCCATGTGATCAAAGTTTCCAGCTCTATCTGCTTCCTTAAAATGCAAATAGGCAACCGTTAGTATTTGATGTTCTAATACTTGTTGTGCTTTACATTCTTCTATTGCCAATGAAAGTTCACCTAACTGTCCTTCAATCTGAACATTACTAACGTCTAAATGTTGATATTCAGATATTACAAATGTTCTTTCTGTTTGTATTGCTGATGAATTTCCTAATCCTTGTTGACATTCATCTAATGTGCGTAACATCTGCAATAATACTGCGTCAGGAGTAGTCATTGTGCCATCAATTAACCTTGATTCAAGTTTTTGTATTGTCTTTTCATCAGCAGTTAATTTTGGTATGGTTACTGTCTCTGTTTTGGCTACAAGTTTAGCAAGTTCTTCTTCATATACTTCCTCACTTAGAACGTCTTTGAATTGTTCAAGATCCTCAACTGTGAATTGTTCAGGATATCCTTGCCAAGTACAATGATACTCAATTACAGCTTTATCATACCAACAGGATTGACCATGACTATCGAAAGGCACTTTAACTGTGGCTTGTTCTGCTTGTGCCATTCCAACACCTGATACTACCAGGATTGCTAAAATGGCTGTTATTTTCCATGTCATTATATATTTAGATTATTGGTGATTATTAATAAGTTTAGGTTTATTAAATTAAATAAAAAGGGGAAAAAAGATAATCAGTTAAGCTGATTAAACTGTTGATGAAACTCGAACGATTGATGTTGCGTCTATTACACCTGTGTTTGTTCTCCAAGTAGTATTAACTCTAACTTGGTTATCTTCACCAACTTCGTGCATTTTAACAGTTACATCACGTTTGATACCAATACCGTATGAGTGTTTTGGCACACAGATGATTGCGTTATATGCGTTGTTGGTTTGAGATTTTTCTTCAACTGCGTTTGATACAACTAATTGCACTCCCATAAATTGCTCAAGTTCTGCTTTGAGCCAAATGTCAGGTGCAGATCGGGTTGCTAATGATGTTACATTAGTTGAAGTGATGAGCTGTCTCCATTGTTGTGGGTGTAAGAAAGCTACAGGTTTAATTCCACCTCTCAAATATCCTTGGTTTTCAAGATACTCACGAGCTACTGCGATTCCTGTTTCGTCAAAGACGACTGATGCTACATTACTTGATGTAATGGTTGCTCCAGTATCTCCTCTGATCCATAATCCTGCTGTAAGTGTTCCCTCAGCAGATTTAGTGTTCAACATGTCAGTTGCTACAAAGTCTTCATAAGAAGCTGCACTTCCTTCAACGATTGCTTGAAGCAAATCGAATGGGGAATTTTCAATTTCATCAAAGTCACCTACTAAGTAGACACCTGTAATGGTTGAAGGTGTGACTTCGATTGCTGTGAAAGTTTGTGTTGCTTGTGAAGGTGTAGAGCCAACAGTTTGTGAACCGTTTGCTGGGATTGTTGTCTTGAAGAATCTTGCTCTATCCATACCTGCTTCGATTTTTTTGACTTTAGCAAATTCAAAGACAGGTCTAAAAGATAAACCACCAGGAACAATAGCAACATCAGTATCTAAGTCCTGTGTTGCGTGTGTGCCAGATATGGCTACTGCTTCTTGTAGTTGTAATGGGGAAGCTCTGAATGATTCAGTAATTGCACCACTTCTATCTTTAGTTTGTTTAGTGTTAATTGATCTCAAGCTTTCCAAATTAATGTCAAACTCGAATTTACCAAACTTTCTTAAAGATGGAGCCATGTTTTCAGCTACTGTTTTCCATGAGTGTATTCCATCATCTAAACCTACTTGTGCAGTTGGTTTCTTTTCTGAAAGAGCCTTTAAGGATTTTTCAATGCTAGCTAGTTTCTTTTCTGTTGCAATAGATGTATTGGTTTGACCAATATTATCAGTTTTGTCAGCAGTTGCACCTGGCTCACAAACTCCAGAGTCAGGGTTAATTGAGTGTCCTTCTGGACAACCCTCTACTTGTTGTTTGTCTCCTACATCTGCTCCTTCACCAGCTAGGTCGCCAATGGTAGAGTCAGCTTTAGGATCTCCAAATGCAGATTCTTGTGCTACGCATTTTCCTTGAGAGACATCAAAAGATTGTCCTTCTGGACATTCTTTATCGTCAGCTTCTGCTTTTTTATTACAGTCGCAAGGCATAACTAATCCTTTAAAAGGACATTATATAAGGACTAACAATCATGTAAGGTTTTTATCTCTCTGTTGAAGAAAGCACCCTTACTTCCTGCACCTTCAAATGAATCAAATAACCTCTCTGATACGTTACAGAAATGATACTTGTTACCGTTTAGCAGTATGTCCATTTCTCTTGATTCCCTATCCCATAGGACATTACCAACAAATGATGATGAGTGTGTAAATGATTTAAACTCTGGATTGCCTACTGTGTCAGATTTTTGACCACTATTGGTTGAATCCTCTATAAGATAATGTTCTACTTCACGCCATGAATCGTCTATTGCTTCTACAAATTCAAATCTTTTCTTTTTCTTCTTACCAATATCTGCTTTGCTATGATCACCACTAAGGGTTACATCTTCATTATTTAGTTTTTTTTTGAATGTAATTTATGACAGTCGCCACATTCTTCTACATTTAGATGATCCATGATTTGATTCTTAAAGTTGATAAAATCTGTTGTATTTACCCCCTCTACTTTGGCTACTGTATCAGCTTCTAAGGCATGATGGTTACATTCTTTAATATAATTCTCTATAACTTTGACACTTGTTTCTGGCACACCAGGAGTTTCAGTTAATGCTAATCCTTCTGGCTTTAATCCAAATGGCATAGCAAAACAATCTGAATTACCGTTACAGATTTCTGATACTTCTGTTGGTGTTGCTTCAATACTTGTGAATAATAATTTGTTTCGTGCTACATTAGCAGAGGCTTCATTGGTTATTACCCCCTCATAATAGACTGTTTCTTGTGATGGGTTATAATGGAATGTAACTTGACCAATTATATTAGATGGATCATGTTCCCAATTTAACGGAACAGTAACGCCATCAAAGCGTTCTAATTCTTGTTTAGTGTATAAGTTGTTATTTCTACTAATTCTAGGAATTAATGCAACACCTGTAATTTTAGCAGATTCATTAACGGAAGTATATGCTTGAAGATTCAATAATTATTGTTGGTATTAGGTATAATAAGAATTAATAGACTAATGATGTATCTACATTCTTTCAGCCTATTGAGTATATACTGATTAAATATTGTAAAAATGTAATAAAGTAACCATTAAGCTTTATGTTAAGCTTAACGGTTATAATTCAGAATCTAATCCTAATCTATCATGGCAACGTTCACAATGATGAATATTGATATTATGATCCACACAAATTCCATAGCCAATTTGTCTTAAATTACCATGCATTCTCATCATTACATCTTCATAATTAAAGTAAACAAAATTTGATCTAATTGCCTTATCCTCAACTTTATCAATATATTTAGTTAGCATATCCTCATCAAATAGAAAATCATAATTAATTTTTTTAAATAATGTAATAGTTTTTCTACTGTCTTTAATGGCTTTTTTGATTATTCCTATTTTTGGATCATAACCTAAACATCTTAAATTGGTAATGTATATATCCTGAATTTTTCTAACTGCTTTTAATTCTTCGGCAGTAATATTCTTTTGATATTCTATCTCATTTCTCAATTTTGACACCTCATTGGTGAATAATCATTTTGGTCTAACTGTCTTGCTAATACTCTAGCTTTGTAAGTATGGCATGGAAGGATTTTAGGTGTCAATTTATAATACTCCTCATCATTTTCGTATATTCTTCAACTTCTCTAAAATTTCTAAATGTGTCATAGTAGATATGAATTGTAGCATTTTCAGTTAGTGTCTTTTTTGTTAGGACTTTGTGTATTTCTTCTTTGCTGTGACAATACCAGCCATCTAGATTACCAATAGACACAAACCACCCTTTTTTATCTTTACTCATACCTTTATTAGCAAACAAAACTCTATTTATAATTTGTTATTGAACAAAGTTGACTAATAGTCTAATAATTTTTGTAAAATATCTTGGACTTTTTGAAGTTCAGGTATATCATGAAAAACAGCATGGTGACTACCAACTGATAATTCACCCATTATTTCTAATCCATCTATAATATCTTCTGAATCTACTTCTTTAATTACCATTATTAAATCCCCATAATGTTATGCTTAAATCTGCTTGGATCTTTTTTACATTCAGTACAATTACAACCTTCATCAAACAAACAATCTTCATCTTCTGGATCTGTGACAGATTCGTTATGTCTAAGAGTTTCTAATTGCCATTTATATACTTCATCTGGACTTTTATTAAGTATATCCTGTATGGCTACTATTGTTTCGGTGTCTTTATCCATAATGATATAGAAAAAGAAGATCAATATAAACCCATAAGGTCAACAAAAATTAAGTAAAAATACCACCTCAATGAGAGGAAACAAAGCCTCTGGCACTCTCACGAAATGCGTCTTGGTGGTAGCCTAAGATGGGTATCTTTTTCAGGTATCTAGAATCCACAACTCAAGATATCCCATGACGGCTATATTATAATGATAATTATTGCCTATTTAAAGCCTATTAAATAATATTCTGTAAGATTTCTACCATAGTAAATGTAATACCCATACCTGCTATGATGATGTAAAACTTTCTATCCTTATTTGATTGCTTATCCTCTATTTCTTTAAAGTGAGTGTTAAGTTCATACTCGACTTTCATTAATCTTTCACACAAGCTTTCTATTTTATCTTCAAAACCATCTAATTTATCCAAGATCCTTTTAGTCAAATCGTCAAATTCTGTCATTGACATTCACATCTACGTTTGGTGCATAATGCGTGTTGTCCTTCCTTGCACATCTTACACGTTACTTTTGGCTTTGCTTTTACTTGTGATATTTGCTTCATATTTTCTTGGATAAATTTCTCTTGTTTTATGTCCTGTGCGTTCTTGGCTACTGTTGATTGTACGTCTTGGTTAGCTTGAATCTCTTTATCATCAGGTAATTCCATTCCTGTGTTGGATCTTAGCCATTCTCTTGATTCACCTTTGGTCATAATACCCTGTGTAGTAAGATCCTTAATCTGTGCCACTTCTAACTCTATGACATTCTGTGATGTAAATGTAACATCACATTCTTCCACTTCTGGATCATAACCGTTCTGAATTAGTATGTTGTCAAATAGTTCCACCTTTAGTTTGTTAGCCAAATATCTCTGATAACCCCTAACCCTTTTCATTACAATGTTATCTGTTGTTTCAGAACTTGCACGACTTGTAAAGTCACCTGTCATTATGTCGTGTGGGAATTGTGTGCCAAGCTCAAAGGTTTTCTCTAAGTGTGCGATATAATCTGTGTACTTACTGTTACCTGATGTTTCAAAAAATTCTATTTCAGGCTTTATCTTCTGGACACGTTTATCACCTGGCTTATACTTTTGCCACCTAACTGCCTCTTTTTCTAAGTATGGATCACTTGCTCCTGGATATGTTATTGTTGTAATTGGATAAGCATTGTTTAAGATAATTGCTGACATAGCGTCTTCGACACCCCACATGATTTCTATTAATGGTGCTGTTGTTCTGTTTCCTATTGTTCTTGGTATGGCTAGTGAATAAAATAATGACTTACCCCAAGCTTGTTTAGAATAGTTTGTTAAGTTAAATTCGATAAATTTGCCTAGCTTTCCTTCACCTAATTTGGCTGTTTGTCCATGATTTGTTCTATGTTCATAATATTGTAGTTCACCAAACTCATTTCTTTTCTTGGATATGATGGTTTGCATATCTACTTCCTCAACATCTTGTATGTCATTCTCATCTAATTTCTCTAAGATACTATTACCTGTGATTAAACAGGTAGTGACCATGTTTTCAAACTTGTCATAAAAATCTGCATTTCTTATCCAATCGTTTAATGTTTCTGTTGCTTTTTCTGACTTGCAGGTAACATTCATTTCTGTGCCAGTAATTAATTCTGAATAAGATGATACTGCTATTTGTAATTGTGGTGTCCTGTCGTGATATTTAATCAACTGTTCAAAGGTGACTTGTATTGGTTGTTCACGTTGATAATCTGATCTGACTATTTTAGCTAATGGCACTTTGGATTCTTGTATAATATTTTCCTGAATATCGTAATTGATTGGATTACCTATTGCGTCAATCATGCTGTTGCACCTTCAACTACCATTAATTCCTGTCTATTTAATGTTGATTCTCTTGCTCCTGATTTAGATAATTCAATCTTGACATTGTATAATCCTGGTGGTGGTATCTCATTCTCTGCTACTGCATATTCAAATGTTCCACCTGTTGCAGATACAATACTTCCTGTCTTGTTAAAATAATCTCCCCATCTATGATTCTTGGTTAATCTAATTGTAATCGTATATCCTGTTAAATTTGCTTCTCTTGTAAATTTTTGATCTGAATAAATTGTGCCAGTTAATTTATTTGTGGCACTAAAATCTCCTCTAAACCATTTAGGCTGATCCATTAAAAGATAAAGTCCGTATGCCAATTATTCACTACCACAATTATCAACAGAAGTAATACCTAGATTCAATAATAATGGGATCATAATGTAATTTGTTAAATCTCTTATATATAATAGAATAAATTAATCAGGTATTGGTAGGTTTCCTTTGCTTCTAAACCAATCTTGCACCATTCTTGTTGTGTAGTGCATTACCGTTACTGGATCATTATCCTTTGCTTTCTTTAACTTTTTTTCTTTTTCTCTAACTGCGTCTAATAATGTGTGTACTGACTTAATGTATAATAGCATTAATTCCTCTTGTGTCTTTGGATTCTTATTCAAACTCTAACACCCACCCATCACGAATGTATTTTTTACCTCTAAACTCAAAGCATTGTGGACAAACATGATAATCCTTAGTCAACTTTTTCCTTTGGCTTTGCTTCAATAATGGTAGTAATTACTGATGTTGGTATGGTGTCTAGGTCTTTGATCTCCTCTTTAATCTTATCAATTATCCCCTCTTGTTCTTTGTATATTTCATAACCTTGAGTTAATTGCTTATGATATTTGACAATTTCAGCATACGAATTAAAAAACATAGTTGATAATTCTACCTTTGAACACCTGCCTATTGTCTTGCCTGTTGCCTTGACAATAAATTCTTCTAGTCTTGGATCATTCATTCTATTACCTCTGTATTAATTGAAATACCACCCTTACTTTTAGGTTTATCGGTGTCGTCTTGTTTGACTAATCTATCTGACATAATATCATAGTGACCATAATCAAACTCTTTGAGATCCCAACACGCCATGATAAAACAATCACCAATATCAAAGTTTAATTCAGATTTGTCTATACCACCTCGTTTATCAAATTGTGCTGATCTTAACTGTGCAATTAGTTTGGTGTGACTAGGGTGTATTCTTACCTTACCCATCTTGACCATCTGGGCTGAATTGATAGCCATCTTGCTTCTTAGGCTTTGAACGTTTGCAGATTCGTGATCCCTAATTTGTAATCCAAAGTTGATCGGAAGAGCTGGTATTCCTCTTTCTTCAAGGTCTCTAATAAATCCTGGATGAGCTGAATCGATTTTGCAGTTAGAGTTGTATCTGTGTGCCATATCTTCCATAACATCAAGCATAGCAGATGGACTTGGTCTTGGGTATTCATTGGCTTCGGTGACGTAGAGTGTGCCATCTCTTATCTCTGCTCCCAATACCCCAAAGTTTGATGAGCCAAATGCAGGATCTCCATATACACCACTTCTACCACCTATGATATTTAGGTCATATTCTTCTATAATTCCGTCAAGTTTTTCATACACATCACCTATACCCATTCCATACATGAGTTGATATTCTCTACCAAAACTAGGGCTTAGTTTAGCTACTCTAATATTTTCAGGATCAAATACCTTGTTTAACCCTACCGTATAGTCAAGATGTTTCATTACATAGAAATCCTCTTTATCCTTATCACTTAACAATTCATATTCTTCCTCCATACGCTGAAACAAGCCACCAGGTAGATTAGGTGTGGACACCATAGCGATATATGGATTAGTCTTTGGAATATACCTCTCTGCTACTGTCCTTGCTTCATCTTGGTAACGTGATGGAAAGAAATCACACTCATCTAACAGCACTAAGAATGGATTTAACCCCCTACTTGGTGATAGATTCATTGTTGGAAATGCCTCTATCCTACAACCGTTTAATATTACAAGTGATTCTTTTGTCTTAAATTCTAAATCAAATAGATTCTTAATTCTACCGATAATCTTGTTAGTTAAATCTTGACTTGCACCTGTAATAATTACTGCTGATACATCTACTTGATTATTCTTCCATACATCATCTTTAAGACAGTTCCAAGCTATGAAACGACAGAATATCTCTGATACCCCAAGCCCGGTTGCTTTTTTAATCCAGATTTTCTTTTTGCTTTCTAGTGTTTTAATTATATCTTCCTCATAGTCAAAATATTCTAATTTTCTTGGTAGTGCCTCCCAAAACTCTTTGAATGTCATACCTCTATACTGTGGGAAATCTACTGAAATCTCTTTGTCGTTTGTTGGTAGTAGGGATCTTAATGTATTAACATCTTCTTGAAATGTAGGATTTTTCATCTAAGCATTACCTTTGGCTGATCTAGTTGCTTCTCTGCAACCTTCCTTAGATGTGAAATACCTAATACCAAATCTACCACATGGCTCTTTTGTGTAGTTGCCTTTACTAATCTATCTATGTATGCTAACACTAGATCATGGTCAGTTTGTGATGGATTGTCACCCATAGCCTTTGAAATATTAGTTTCACATAGTTTAATGATTCTTTCTAATCTTCTACCGTCATTGTTTAAGTTAGTCCAAGTATTATTAGTAGCCATCTTCGCATTTTTTGTTCCTAACCATGACTAATAAGAAAAAATAAAAATAATATGACCATTAATGGTCATTTGAAGTTCATTTTGACTATAACAGGGTGAAATATTAACAACCCTGACATAGAGTATAACCATTTGTTATGATCTACCCACATTTTTGCTTCATTTTTTGATAAGTTTTTGGCACTACCTTCTAATGCAACTTTTTTTCTTATCTCTGAAATTGTTTTCATACTCTATCTAAGATTACATCTTCTATTAATATCTTATGTTTTTAAGCAAAACACAATACCTACTGCTAATATTGCACCTAGTAATGTTGCTACAATGTCATTTATCTCTACTACACCCCTGCCTGTATATCCATCATACCATTCCTTACCAAATGCAAAGATAAATCCTAATATTATCAATGGAGTGTATATTACACCTGAAATACTTAATATGAAACCCACTATGAAATGTAATACTTTATCATTCATCTGGGCTAATTCGTGGGAATGTTACTGCTATGTTATCTGTGTAATCTCTTAGCCAATCTACCTCTATTGTATGTTGTCCATGTGCCTCATGTGTTGCTATTGCGTCATATAATGTTCTAGTAATTGCTTTTGTTACAAACTTCCATACCTGATCTTCTGTGTAGAGTTTTTCTTCTCTATCTAGTGGCATAATATACTGTATAAATTGTTATTATGATTAGAGATGTAATAATATAGATAATATTCAACGTCTAACTGCTAGATATAGGAATCGTTTGATTATGTTGTAAAAGCTAAATCTATCCCATACCCTTTGACCGTATTTTATCCTGATTCTGTATATGTCACGATCAGATAAGTCTAAATTTTCTACTGAATAGTATGGATCCATTACATCTTCACCATCACCTGCACCTGTTACATCATGTTTTAACCCTAGTGTATGTCCTAATTCATGGATAAGTACAGCATACAAATTATATGTTTTTAGTATGTTCTCTGGGTATGATACGTTCTCTACCAATCCTTTTTTGATAGCGTCTTTTCCTTTGATACCCCTACCTTTTAGATCCCAAATGTATGAAGCATTAAACACTACTTGACCTGATACTCTACCTTGACCTGGATAGTATGCGTATGCCAATACTGATGGTCGTTCTTTGAAATACTTATCTTCCTCTTTTGTTCTAAATCTTATCTCAATATCTGCTTGAGTTTTCCATGCTGATTTGAATTTTAATGGTATTTCAAAATTCCATGTAGATATTGCCAGATTGATTGCCCTCTTTAATTTTCGTTTAGGTATTAATTTTAATGATTCATGGTATTCTACATCATAAGTAAGTATGTCTTTTTCCCATTTATGTTGCCATTCTGTTTGTTCTGATACAAATTCTACCTTTCCATTTAATTCATTTCGTGAAATAATACAATCTGGAGACATAATAAAAAAATAAAAAGTTACCTAAAAAGTATGTTTAGGCGTTTGTGTCGTTTTTGTGTTTAGCATAATCTGCTGTAATGATTGCACCAAGTGCTACAAAAACTGCTGTTGTGACTTCTGGAGTTACTTTATCAAGAATCCACCCTAGTGATGTCAATCCTGTCAAAGCACCTAAGCCATAGTATCTCAAATTTCCACTAGACATTAAAATTTCCTTATTTTGCTAGTATATATGAATATTAATTGTATTTGATAACAGGAATGTCTATGCCTAATTCCTTTGAAGCACGATACAAGGCAATATTATAATTCATATCGTGACTAATATCAGTAAAACACTTTGGACATGAACGTAAGTATAATGGATATGTGTCCTCTTTTTCAAAGAAAGCTCTAATTTTTGGCTCTCTTAGTAATCCTATACTACCATATTTTTCTGAATAGTCCATTAACTGTGCAATTCTGGCAATAGTTTCACCTGTTTCAATCATAAACGTTCCCATGATCTTTTCATACTCTCCAAAGTCACGCCTTAAATCTACCATACCTTTTGCGTTTTCTATGTTAGCCCACATCTTTGCATATTCACCTAGCTTTAATTCCACATTACCTATCTCATTATCAATGATTTCCTGAACATCATCAGATTTGTTGTATCTGTCTATTAGGGTTTCAAAGGTTAGATGGAATTTGTTTGCTAGTTTGCTACATGATTTGAGATAAATTAATTCTCTTGTATCTTTGTTCAATTTGGGTGTTAATGGTTTTTGCACAATATCCTCTTTTTTATTTTCTTTTGCCCTTTGTTCGACACCATTAATTTTAATACCATTAAATTGATTCTTTTCTAATCTAATGCTTGGATCTTCTGTTTCTATAATTTCCCAATTCTGTTTTTCTAATTCGGACACGTTGTCCGTTTTGTTATAGTTCTGTTTGTAATCATCAGGAAGGCTTCTGCGTATATGTCGGTCACTAACCGTTATACCCTCTTTGTTTAATTGTGCATATAGATAAGCACTAATTCCCTCAACTTTAATATCTAACATTTTATATTTAATTTGATTATTAATAATTTCTGCACATCTTTCTAAATAATCTTTGAGTGTATGCCTTTCCCATTTTTCATAATCATCTCTGAATTGTTCTAAGGTGTCATGCCATTGTTCTAATAAAAAATGTTCATCTGACACAAATTAGTATTTAAAGGGTAGCTAATAAAGTTATTGCAACACTCTTATATACTATAAAAACTTATATATTATGATAGAAATGAGCCAAGTATTTACAGTACATGAGCCAAAAATCTGTGAGATTTGTAAGGAAACAATGCAAGAATTACAAGTTAGCAGATACACTTGTGTTTGTTGTGGTTTGACAGAGGATTAACTTTCAGGATCTTCATCAATAAACACTTTGTTACGTTTATGACCTTCTTCCGTTAATCTATCCCAAACATCAAATACTTGTGTTGCTACATCTGCATTTTTAACATTAGCAATATCTTGTTTATCTCTAATAATTTGCCTTGTGTCTTGGTTTATGTTTTCAACAGTTACATCTCTAATTAATTTGCCTTTATCTTTTTGTGTACTTGCTTCACTAATATGTGCTCTGATACGATAAGAGGGGGTTGCGTCAAAATCTGACATTAGTTATCAAACTCCAATCTTCTAGTAGAGATTCTTAATCTTCTTTCTGCATATAATAAAAGATAGTCACCTTCCATTATGTTGTGTTCCCACTATCCGTTTCAATACTTTGTTGAATACGATCAAAATTTCTTTCTCTTTGTATTTCTCTTTCTGCGTCTATATCTCCTTCATCATTTTCTGCTTCACATTTTGGACAACATTCTTCACAATAATCAACTGATTGTAAATCTGCACCTGTTTTAAATTCGTGATCACATATTTCCTCACTTCCACAGGTATCACAGAATATATCATAGTCATTAATTTTTGGATCGTTCATTCTAACTACCATTAGATAACACCTCTCATACCATGATATTTTTCACCACACCAACAATTACAATGATTGCCTTTGGCAAATTCACATTCAAAGTTGTGTACTCTACCCTCTCTCATAACTTGAATTTTTTTAATTAATTCTAATTTACCAAAAAATTGAGAAAAACAGCGATAATCATCTTCATCTGATGGCATAACATTTGTCATATATTGCCATGAATTATTTTTAATGTAATTCAAAATTGATGTTGAAGTAAATATTTTATCTTGATTATCAGAATAAAATTTTGCTCTTGGCTTTGATTCTTTTACCTGTTCAAGTGTCATACTCATACAAAGTGTCACGCTAACCCGATATTAATAAGTTTAGGTCAATCTTCATCATCATCAAAGTCAGAATTATCCCACCAAGCAGGAGGCTCAACAGGAGGATT
>Ga0208299_1001229_pt1 | contig 19736 bp, 28 predicted proteins | sample 15_taG_FD_184089 | JGI IMG/M metagenome (GOLD analysis project Ga0208299, IMG submission 184089) | Marine viral communities from the Subarctic Pacific Ocean - 15_ETSP_OMZ_AT15312 metaG (SPAdes) (version 2) | ecosystem: Environmental > Aquatic > Marine > Oceanic | place: Pacific Ocean | collected...
ACCTGCGGGATATACTAGACAAACTTCTGAAAGATTATTTAAAGCATTAACGAAGGACCTAAAGGTTCCTAAAAAAGATGCGTTAGACTTAATGAACTCTATGACCAATGTTCAAACAAGCTGGGCTGATTTTTTAAACACGATATTTAAAGGAGGCAATGTTAATGTAGGTGCTAAAACGTTTGCTAACTTAATGAACAATAGAATTCAAAATGTTTTATCTACTGAATATAAAATATTTAAAGATCCAGCTGTGGGAGTCATTGATCAATACGCTCCTGCATCAAGTGTTAAAAAACAAGTGAGAGATATATTTATTAGAAACGCTGCGGAAAACGATAAAGTTATTAGTAAAGAAACAGCTGACATGATCGTTAATAGTATTATTAAAAATGCTCAACTCGATAAAGTTACAGGCGCACCTATCTTTAAATTCCCTGCACAAGGAGCTTTAAGAAATCAACAGATGATGACTAAAAATATTGCAGAAAATATTACAGGCGGAGGAAAGTTTAAAGCTGATACTAAAGGTGGACTTATAAGATCGGCAAAAGATTTAACAGCATTTAAAAAACTATTTGGAAACTATCAAAACGCAGACAATATTATGGCTAATGTTACAGCAGACTTTGCTAACATAGCAGCTAGAGATACTTTCTATAACAATATGAAAAATATTTCTAAGGGACTGGAGAAACAAGGCATGAGAGGAATGGTCTACGATTCATGGGCCAAAGCATCTAAAGCATTGCCTGAACAAGAGATTGTTCCTTTAACTAATCTTCCCAATAAACTAGGGGAAGAAGTATACACTAATCCTCTTGCAACCATGTGGACTAGCGCAGATATTAAAATGGGATTAATGGATGGTATCCAAAATAGTTTAGGATCTATTACTAAGAATGCTATTTATCAGTATGCTGTAATGCTTCCTAAAGGATTAGTTCAAGCAGGTAAAACGGTACTCGGACCTTTTACTCATGCTAGAAACTTTTCTTCAGGAGCTGTAACCACAGTAGCTTTAGGAAACATAGCTATACCCCCTCAAGAAATTCTTAAATTGTTAAGAACATCTATGAGAACTATTCAACCTCAATTCTTTTACAGAAATAGACCGGGTTTAGATGTTACTAAAGCAGGCGCCAAAGAATTTACAGAAGAAGGTGGGCAGGCTTTGTATAGATTTTTGCTTGATGAAGGAATGGTTAACGTAAACGTTAGAGGAAGAGAAGTTTTAGGTATCTTTGAAGACATTGGAAATCAAACCGGTATTCAATGGGCTTACAAAAGAATGGGAACTAAACTTCAAAAGTTTTTAAAAGGAGCTCAAGATGCATACATAGCTGAAGATGACTTCTGGAAGATATGGAACTTTGGAGCGGAGGCTTATAAATTAAGAAGAGCTTATGGAAATGCATTAAAAGCAGGGAAGATTAAAGCAAAAGATATTCCTGGAGGAAATATAAATTCCATAGAACTTTTAAAACAAGCTACTAAAAATGTAAGAGAGATGTTACCTAACTATGCTTACGTTTCTGAATTTGTACAAGCTACAAGACGTTCTCCTTTAGGAAACTTCGTAGGTTGGCCTTCAGAAATTATTAGAACTTCATATAACATTGCGGATGGAGCCACTAAAGAGATGGCTAATCCTGTGCTTAAAAGAATAGGCATGGAAAGAGCAGCGGGCTTTGCACTTACTATTGGTGCTATGGCTCCAACAGCAAAGTGGGCTTTTCAAAAAGCATATGGATTTACTGCTGAAAAAGCAAATGCGTTAAGAGAATTTTTACCATGGTTTTCAGCGGACTCTACTGTCTTACCAGTATATGTAGATGGACAATATAAATATATAGATTTTAGTAGAGGGTTTTTCTACGATACCATTACTCAACCTATTCAAGCTGTGGTTAATGGTATGGAAGACAATAAAGATAAACCTGTAATACCAGGACTAGCTGATGGATTAGTCAGAGCAATAGGTAGATTAGTTGAACCATTTGTATCAGAATCTATTTGGGTAGGTGGAATTATGGATATCTGGATGAGAGGTGGTGTAACTAAACAAGGAGTTAGAGTATGGAATGATAGAGATGATCCAGGTAGAAAATTACAAAAAGCAATTCTTCATTTAACTAAAACTTATTCACCAGGGTCAAGAATTCAGGTTCAAAGACTTTACCACGCTGTGATGGGAGAAAAGATGAAGGGAGTACAATACGAAATTCCAGATGAACTACTTGGATTAGTAGGAGGAAGACCGGCTCCATTAGATATTAAAAGAACTTTGAACATGCAAATAACAGAATACTTATTAGCTAACGAGAGAGCTGAAAGAGGATTACTTTTTGAAGGTTTAAGAACCGGAGATCCCATTGATCCTAATCAAGTATTAAGTCAATATATTTATGCCAATGAAAAAAGATATGAAAGTTGGAGCGAGATGAAAAGAAAAATAGATGCGGCTAAACTTCTAGGATTTAGTGATGACAAACTAGCTGAGATATTTGTACCTAGAATTGGTAAAAAAAGATATGCCTTATTAAGTGAGAATCAATTTCTTCCTTTTAGTATTACTAGAAACACTATCAAAGACTTTGAGAAACATGCTCAAGAGAATAAAATTAAAAACCCTTTTACCAATGATGCAATGATGTCTCAAGTAGAGAGACTTCAAGAGAAAATGATGGGTAAAGGTTTGAACAAAGAATTTATATTTAAAGACTCAGATTATTTTATAAATAAACCTATGAAAAAATCTGCTATACCAATGGAAGGAGCACCAAAACAAGTGTCTCAAACTCCATTGCCTCAGACTCCACAACCAAAATTGGCCACAGTTTCGCCACAAACAAACCCAACTACGGGGTTGACACGTACGGAGACAGCGTTATTGTCACCAAGTGAACAGGAAATTGCGAGAAGAACTTAATGGCTATTGAACCAAAGACAACCAGAGAACATATTGTATCCCTATACGGACATGTAAAGGGTGTGAAGAGAGATATCAGTCATATGCACAAAGGTATTCATGAATTGGGTGGCAAGATAGATAAAATCTATTGGGTTCTTTTAGCTGCGGTGGGGGCCGTGGTCTTACAATTATTTCAACACTTCTTATCATGAAATTATCAGCAAATTTTAACTTAGCAGAGCTTACAAAGTCCCAGACAGCAACAAGGAAGGGCATTGATAATACCCCTAGCCCAGGACACCAGGACAACCTCAAATCGCTCTGTGAGGCCATCCTACAGCCTGTCAGAGAGCACTTTGGACGCGTAGTTACCGTTACGAGCGGATATCGCTCTCCAGAATTGTGTATTGCCATAGGCAGCAAAATCACGTCGCAACATGCAAAAGGAGAGGCGGCGGACTTCGAAATCTTTGGGGTATCTAATAAAGCATTAGCTGATTACATTAATGAAACTCTTCATTATGATCAACTTATTCTCGAGTACTGGAACGAATCGGATCCAAACTCAGGGTGGGTACACTGTTCCTTTTCCAAAGGCAACAACAGAAAACAATATTTGAAAGCATATAAAGACGAAAATAATAAAACTTGCTACGCAGGAATCTAATACCTAACCAGGAGAACCAATGAAATGTGTATGGGAAAAGTTCAAGTCTTATCATGAAGCTATCTTTGTTACTCTTTTTAATAAGTATCAAGGATTAGTTTTATTTTTAATGCTACTTGCAATCTATTTTAAATAAACTATATTAGTTCTATGGGTGCTTTAGGGGCCCATTTTATTAACTGTCTAACAAGGAGGTTATGATGCATGATCTAATAAATATAAATAAATTCCTAAATAGAACTATTGGCTTTGAAGATGTCTTCACAAGATTCTTTCAAATGGAAGAATACAATAGTGCCTACCCTTTTTATAATATTAAAAAGGTAGATGATGAGAACTACATTATTGAAATGGCTTTAGCAGGTTATAAAAAATCTGATGTTAAAGTTGAAGTAGAAGATGGAGTCTTATCCATAGCAGGTAGTGCTGAAACAGCAGATACTAAATACATCCATAAAGGAGTAGCTCAAAGAGCATTCAAGAAAAGACTACAATTGTCTGAGTATGTTGAGTGTAAAGGAGCTAGGCTTGAAGATGGAATGTTGAAAGTGGAATTGTTTTACAATCCGCCTGAAAACAAAAAAGCCAAAGAAATCAAAATTAAATAACGATTTTGAAAATTCTGCGCGCCTCGCGTGTATATCCTACATTTTCTGGGTGTAGATGCGGGGCGTTATAGCTTATATTCAAAGTTTTGGGTAGTGGGATTAATATTAATTAATTTAGCTTTATTTCTAATATGAAAATGAGTAGCCATTGGAGTTAATGGCGAAAGAGTTACTACTTTTTTAATTTCTTTGTGGGTCTTAATAAATTCAAGAGCTTTTTGTATAATCTCTTTTCCTGCACCTCTTTTTCTTGACCATACAGTATAGGCAACAGCAGTATTAGCGTCTTTCTTAAGATGTGCGTTTTGAGACATGATATCTAACTCTTTTACGGACTTTGGAATATCGTTTGTATAAGCAATACAAATAATCCCTTCAATTTCATTATCAAACTCAAGACCGTATATCTTTCTTCCATAACTTTTTCTAAATTCTAAATCTAATTCAGGTCTAACAGGATCTTCCTCAACGTTAATAGAATTAAGTTCTACTAACTTTGTTCCTTTTACCCATTTAAAAAAGTTATCTATTTTATCTTTAATTATATCCATTTCTTTAATTCTTCTCCCATTACTTCAGAAGCAATGTTTATTTTCTTACGTAATGATTTAACAATTTTAGTATCTACTGTCTCTTCAGCAATAATATCCACATAAGTAACACAAGACTTTTGTCCAATTCGGTGTGCTCTATCTTCTGACTGCATTCTTTTTTCTAAATCATAACCATTAGAATAATAGATAACAGTATTAGCTACGGTTAATGTAATTCCATATCCTCCAGTAGCTGGAGTACCTATAAAGAATCTACAATCTGGTTTAGATTTAAAATTCTTAAGAGCCTTTTCCCGTTCTTCTTGAGTCGTGCCCCCATAGTAATGGACCACGGATCCCGGACCATATTTTTTCTCAATTCTTTTACAAATAGTTTTAACGTCATGTTGGTAATGGGCCCAGATAAGAGATTTTCCTTCCACCTCTTCCAATATATCCATTAATTCTTCAATTCGATTATTCTTTATATCTTGAATAGAACCATCGTCTGCAGTGAAATGTCCACAAGTAATTTGTTGCATTCGCATTAATTGCGTCAGTGCGTTGGCTGTTGTAACTTTCTTTCCATTTAGATGAGCTAAAGCTTTTTCCCTCATCTCATTATAAATTCTTTGTTGATCAGGACTTAATACGATTTCTCTCTTCATATAAATCTTCTCCGGAAGATCCAAACAATCTTCTTTTAAAACTCTAAAAGAAAAAGGTTGAAGTTTATCTGAAAGCTCTCCTAGATTTTTAAAACCAGCCACAAGCTGTATCTTTCTTCCTTGTATATGAGCTGTTTTCATAATCGCATATCTCATTCTAAACGAGAAATAAGATTCATGATCTAAATGATAAGGATCTAAGAAATAACATTGTGTAAATAAATCTAACGGATTTCTTGTTACAGGAGAACCTGTTAAGATTCGTCTATATAGAGACAAGTGTCTTAAACTTATAATATTTTTAGTTCTTTGAGCTTTAGGATTTTTAATAGTGGTACTTTCATCCAGAGCTACCATAGTTTTATGTGATCTTAAAAACTTTTCTGCAAACTTCTTTCCTTTATCGGTACTAAAAGCTTCCACATTCATAACAAGAATGTGAAGATCATGGCCTGTCTCAAATAAACGGTTTAATTTTTCCTGTTGTTTTTTATTAATATTGGCTTGCCACATTATGGTCACTTTTTCTATATGATCGGGTAAGTGAATTGGCAATTCCTGGTTGTACCAAGTAGATATAACTCCTTTAGGAGCAATAATTAAAGCCCCATCAATTCTTCCTTTATCATATAGCATAGCCATATTATCAATCAGAACTTTTGTTTTCCCTGTCCCCATTTCCATAAAATAGGCAAAAGATTCTTTATTCCAAGAACGCTCTAAAGCGTCCATTTGATGTTTATAAGGCGTCGTCTTAAATTTATACTTCATTTTAAATTCTTTCTATTGACTTGTTATATAGGATGTATTATATATGTCAACATGAAAGTAGAAAAAACCGTAGATTACGGAGACGTTAAAAAGAAGAAAGTACCAACAGTATATGTAATACAGGAAATACCTGGTACTAGAGACGGACGTCCTAAAATAAATATAATGGGAGCTGCTGAATATGGAATTTTTAAATTCTTATTACCAGAACTCTCACAGATAATATTTTCTCCAGGTCCTTTAATTTTTAAACTAAGAGAAGGTTTAAAAAATTATACTCTGGAAGATTACCTGTTATTAACAGGAGACCCTGCAATTATTGGTGTTGCATGTGCTATAGTGTCTGATATGACCAATGGTAAAATTAAATTGCTCAAATGGGATAAACAAGAAAGAAAATATTATCCTATTGAAATAAATCTATACGAGAAAGGAATACCCGATGCAATCAATTGATTTTGAAAAAGACCAAGAAGAAGTTCTCGATAAAACAGAGAACATAGATAAACTTGCAACTAAGATAAAAGAGATGCAAGGCTTACATGAAGACATACAAAAGAATGAAGAGTATGTTAAACAAAAGAAAAAAGAATATGAGAACCTTTCAGGAGAAGTCATTCCTACAATGTTATCTGAAATGGGTTTATCATTTCTTAAACTTTCGGATGGATCATCTATTGAAGTTAAAACGAATTATAGCGCCACTATTACTCAAGCCAAAAAAGAGGAGGCGTTTAACTGGCTTCGTCAAAACGGTCTGGGAGATATTATAAAGAATGAAATTTCTGTATCTTTCGGTCGTAACGAAGACAACAAGGCAGCGGATTACGCTGAACTTGCGAAGGGTCGAGGGTTTGAACCGACACAAAAGTTGAAGGTCGAACCCATGACTCTGAAAGCGCTCGTCCGTGAGCGTCTCGAGGCAGGAAAAGAAATGCCGACGGAACTTTTCAACATATTTGTTGGAAATAAGACAACTATAAAAAGGAAACAATAACCATGAACAAAGAAGCAAACATCACGAAACGTGATCAAGCAGGCGCATTAGCAGAGAGTATATTCGAAGCCGATGCAGGTCAGGGTATTTCAAATATAAAGCAGGACGATCTTGCTTTACCATTCTTGAAAGTACTAGGCCAACTCTCCCCTGAGTGTAATAAGAGGGACGCTAAATATGTCGAGAGGGCAGAACCCGGCATGATAATCAACACCGTTACAAACGAAGTGTTTGATGGCGTAAAGGGGATCGATGTTTTGCCAGTGTATTACAAAAGACAATACATTGAATGGCAAGACAGAGGTGAGAGTCAAGGAGCTCCGGTACATATCTATGAAGCCGGTGATGACATACCACAAACTACAAGAGACAAAGGAAATAAAGATAGATTAGCCAATGGCAATTATCTTGAAAATACCGCAAGTCACTTTGTAGTTGTACTCGGTGACAATCCATCTTCAGCTTTGATTTCTATGAAAGCGACTCAATTAAAAATTAGTCGTAAGTGGAACTCAATGATGATGGGGATTAAGATGCAGGGTAAAAACGGTTTGTTTACTCCGCCAACTTATAGCCACATTTATAAACTAAAAACTGTTCAGATGTCTAACGATAAAGGAACATGGTTTGGTTGGGATGTATCGAAAGTTGGTCCCGTGACTAATAAATCAGTTTACCAGATTGCTAAATCTTTCTCGAACAATGTCTCTAAAGGCGCTGTTCAAGCTAAGCATGGAACTGGTGAATCCAAATCCGACGCACCTTATTAAAGAATTACCCGCGAGGTAATTAGTTTGGGCGGTGGAAGCTAGCGTGGAAACCGCCCTTTCTAAAGATATTAGTTATGAAGAATTTTATAGATTTATTTACAGGATTACAGAGAGCGCATGGGTGTACCTACGTTGAAAAGAAAAACGCAGACGGCACTAAGATAAAAGGAAAATCATTTGTTAAACGTGAACCTGTAACAGAAAAACATTGGCAAGATCATTTAAATGGAGTTGAACCTAGTCTAGGTATTATACCTATTAATGAAGATAATAAATGTAGATGGGGATGTATCGATGTCGATAAATATAATTTAGATCACAAAAAAATTGTAGGTCTTATAAACAACTATCAACTTCCACTTACTATGTGTCGTTCTAAAAGTGGAGGAGCACACATATTCTTATTTAGTACGGTTCCAGTTGATGCATCTTTAATGCGAGATAAGCTTTGTTCAATAAGCGCTTTTTTAGGATTTGGTAATGCTGAAGTTTTCCCTAAACAGGTTGAATTAAAATCCGAAGATGATACAGGAAATTTCCTCAACTTGCCATACTTTAATTCCAAAAATAGTACAAGATATGCCTTTAATTTTAAAGGAGAAGCCATTACAATATCGCAATTTTTTTTATCAGTTAAACGACTTACTCCAGAAGAATTAGAAAAATTAGAATTAAAAAGACCTGACTCAGAATTTAAAGATGGTCCACCTTGTATTGAATCTCTTACACAGAATAAATTAAATGATGGTAGAGATAGAGTGATCTATCAATTCATTCAGTATGCAAAAAGAAAATGGCCAGAGGATTGGCAAAAACATATCAACGCATTCAACTACAAATATTTTGATCCACCATTAGAAGACAGAGTTATCCAAGACAAAATTAAATATCATGAGAAAAAAGAATTAGGGTTTAAATGTAATGAAGATCCTATGTGCAATCATTGTGATAAAAAATTATGTTTAACAAGAAAGTATGGAATAAGAGGACAATCCTTATTTCCAGACTTAAATGACCTTCAAAAAATTAATTTAGATGAACCTTACTACTATGTAAACGTAGATGGAGAAAGAGTTAGATTAAAAGATACATCTTATTTACAAGAACAAAGATTATTTCAAAGAGCAGTGATGGAACAAGTTAATAAAGTTCCTCCAACATTAAAGAAAAAAGAATTTACAGACATGGTTAAATTATTATTTGCAGGGATAGAAATAATAGAACCACCTAAAGGATCTTCTAAAGTGGAACAACTACTAGATCATTTAGAAGAATACTGCACAGACCGAACAGCATCAGGTGCTACTAAAGAAGATATGGTAAATGGATTAGTGTGGACACATGAAGGCAAACATTATTTTATATTTAGAGAATTTTTTAATAAGTATTTGTTAAAGAGAAGATGGACAGAGAAGTATGATGAGACACAGCTATTACTTAGAGATAAGTGTGGTTGTACTATTGATAGAGTAGACATAGGAAATAAAAAGAAAAGCGTCATGGTGATAGGAGAATTTAAACCAATGGCTGATGTTTATAGACCAAAACAATTTAAACCTAAGGATGTATTTTGAAAACTATTGTATTGGGTCCACCAGGAACAGGGAAGACCACAACATTATTAAACGAAGTAGATAAACATTTAAAGAGTACGGACCCAAATAAGATTGGGTTTTTTTCATTTACACAGAAAGCTGCGTATGAAGCAAGAGATAGAGCTATGGAAAAATTTAATTTTAGCGAAGATGATCTTCCATACTTTAGAACATTACATTCATTAGCATTTAGAAGATTAGGTATTAAGAAAGAACAGGTAATGCAACGTAGACATTATGAAGATCTTGGTAAAAAGATTAATATGCGTATTGATTACAATGAATATGATCAAGAACAGACAGGTTTATTCACAACAAATAGTGAGTATCTACGGATTATACAACTAGCTAAGCTACGAAACATAACACCAGAACAACAATATAATTTAAAAGAACACAGTCAGGATCTATCTGTAAGGGAATTAAAAATACTGGCGGGTGAATTAGACTCATACAAAAAACAATACAACTTAATTGACTTTAACGACATGATCACAGACTTTGTTAAGTCTGATGCGTCCCCTAAGTTTGATGTTGTATTTATAGATGAGGCACAAGATCTATCGCGTATGCAATGGAACATGGCTAAATCTATATGGGATAAGACACAAGATAGTTATATAGCAGGTGATGATGATCAAGCTATATTTAGATGGGCTGGAGCAGATGTTGATAGTTTTATAACACAAAAAGGAAGACTACTTAATCTTACACAATCATATCGTGTACCACGAGCAGTGCACGATGTGGCTATGAAAATGGTTGGTAAGATATCTAATAGATTACATAAAGAATGGAAACCTAGAACTGAAACAGGTTTATTATCTTATCACAATGAATTTCAAAACATTGATATGTCTTCTGGTAAATGGCTTGTACTAGCGAGAACAAGATACATGTTAAATGATTTAGAGAATGTTCTATACTCTAATGGATTATATTACAGAAACAAATTTAAGAAGGCATACGAGAGAGATTTATATGAAGCTGTAATAGATTGGGAATCATTAAGAAAAGGAATTAATCTTAATGGGGAACAGGTTAAGAGAATTGCTTCTTATATGCAGCCGGAACAATTTAGTAAGAAAAGAATTAAAGAAATTATATCAGACAATATTTACAGTATGGGGGAGCTTAAATTAAAATATGGATTAAACACAGAACAGGTTTGGTTTGAATCCTTTACTGCAGCTCCAGAAAAACAAGTTCATTACATTAGAAAGATGAGAAAAAATGGAGAAGAATTAAATAAAGATCCAAGAATTACTTTATCTACTATTCATGGAGTAAAAGGCGGTGAAGCAGACAATGTAGTTTTATTAACAGACCTTAGTAAAAACACACAATCAAATTATGAAAGATATCCAGATGATGAGAACAGATTATTTTATGTAGGTGCAACGAGAACAAAAAATCACTTGCATATTGTTCGTCCAAAGGATATTTATAAATCGTACAGAATATGAAGAAAGATACATACAAGAAACAGGTAGGTGGTGATCATTATCGTAACATGGTTATTCAGCCAAGTGAGTTTATAAATAAAAACAATATCCCATTCGCCGAAGGCAACGCTATAAAATATTTGTGTAGACACAAGCAAAAAAATCAAAAAGAAGATTTATTAAAAGCAATACATTACTGTGAGATGGCAATTGAAAGAGATTATAGTGATGATACTTCACTTCCTCTTCCTCATGGTTTTAGTTTTAAGGAGGAAAAATAATGCAGGTGCCTCTATTCAAACCACAAACCGAATGGATCCCGCCTACAGACTTTCCAGACCTATCTAAATACGATGAAATTGCAATAGACTTAGAAACAAAAGACCCTAACCTAAACGAGAGAATGGGTTCTGGTTCTATTGTAGGTGTAGGAGATGTCGTGGGAATATCTTTAGCTACGCACGATTGGTGTGCATACTATCCAATTGCTCACGAAGGTGGTGGTAACATGGATCGTAAGATGGTTCTTAAATGGTTACAGGACCAAATGAATTCTGATTCTATAAAAATATTTCACAATGCAATGTATGATATCTGTTGGTTAAGAGCGATTGGTATTACAGTTCAAGGAAAGATTGTTGATACGATGATTGCATCCAGTTTAGTTGATGAGAATAGATTACGTTATGATTTAAATAGTTTATCTAAAGAGCACGTAGGTAAAGGAAAAGACGAAGGCGCATTATACGAAGCCGCAAAGTCATGGGGAGTAGATGCTAAAGCAGAGATGTACAAACTTCCAGCCATGTACGTTGGAGCTTACGCGGAGCGTGACGCCCAACTCACATTGGAGTTGTGGCAGGAAATGAAAAAGCAAATTTTACATCAGGATATTCAAGCTATCTTCGATATGGAAATAGAATTATTTCCGGTTTTAGTTGATATGAGATTTCTCGGTGTACGTGTAAATCAAGAACAAGCAGCGAAAGAAAAGAAAACATTAGTAGAACAAGAGAAAAAACTACTTCATGAAGTGTTAACAAGTACGGGTATAGATGTACAGATTTGGGCTGCAAGATCTATTGCTAAAGCTTTTGATAAATTAAAATTACCTTATGAGAGAACATTAAAGACTCAAGCTCCAAGTTTTACAAAGAACTTCTTAGCTAATCACTCGCACCCCGTTGTTCAGAAGATTGCCAAAGCTAGAGAGATTAATAAAGCTCACACTACGTTTATAGATACAATATTAAAATATTCACACAAAGGAAGAATACATGCAGAGGTTAATCAGTTAAGAGCCGAAGGTGGTGGAACTGTAACAGGAAGATTCAGTATGAATAATCCAAACTTACAGCAGATACCTGCAAGGAACAAAGACCTCGGACCACGGATCAGATCATTATTTATTCCAGAAGAAGGTCATACTTGGGGTTGCTTTGATTATAACCAACAAGAACCACGTCTAGTAGTACACTATGCATCATTACAAAATCTCTATGGAGTTGATGATGTAGTACATGCTTACATGCAAGGGGATGCAGACTTCCACCAGATTGTAGCTGATATGGCGGACATTCCTAGAACTCAAGCCAAGACGATCAATTTGGGTCTTTTCTATGGTATGGGTAAAAATAAATTACAAGCAGAGCTTGGTGTAAATAAACTTCAAGCTGATTCTCTATTCAAACAATATCATTCTAAAGTTCCATTTGTTAAACAACTTATGGATGCGGTTATGGCAAGAGCTCAAAACGCCGGTAAGGTCAGAACTCTATTAGGAAGACTATGTAGATTTCCTTTATGGGAACCTAATCAATTCGGGATTCATAAAGCGTTACCTCATGATGCGGCGCTCTTGGAGCACGGACCAGGGATCAGAAGAGCATACACTTACAAAGCTCTGAATAGATTAATTCAAGGATCTGCTGCAGATATGACAAAAAAAGCAATGATTGAATTACATAAAGAAGGTATCATACCACACGTTCAAGTTCATGACGAACTCGACATCTCTATTGGATCAGACAAGGAAGCACAAAGAATAAAAGATATTATGGAAAGTGCCGTAGAACTTGAAGTTCCTAACAAAGTAGATTATGAGTTTGGGAAGAACTGGGGTGAAATAAAATGAGGATTGACTATGGCTTATTTAAATGCAAACATACCGGCAACTTATGCACAAATACGTAGAGAATATTTATATGATCTCAAAGAGCATCACGGCGAAGCTGAAGACTGTATTATCTTTGGTTTTGCGTCAATTACGGGCAGGCCTATCTTATTCCATGCGATTATGGAAAACGGTGCTGTCTTCTATCGTCTCCCGATATCTGCCTTCATTCAACGAGGTTTTGACATCAAAGAAGTTCCTAGACATCGACTTGATGAGTTGGAGCTTTGGAATTGTTTCAGTTATTATCCTTCTGTTACTACTTTCGATATTCTAGACGGACAATCAGGAAAATACTTCGGAAAAGACAAGAAATTGCACAGGGGCGCTTATCTTTTTACTATTGATTTTGCCCACCCAGAGAGTAATATAGTAGATACCGATCATTCGGAAATTCCGCACGAACATAAGTGCGCACACATAATGGCCCTTGAAGATGGCAATTATGCAGCACAACCCAACAATCGAATATTATGGGATATACCTTCCTTTACAGTGAAGAATGAAATCCCTGATTGGAAAGTGCAAACCAGTGAATGGAATGTAGAAGACACTGGTAAGTGGAAAACAGAAGATACCGATAGGTTCTTCTATAAAATTGAGGAGAATAAAAATGATGATAAAAATTAAAAGATTCTTTAGAAAAGTTTCTAGATGGATCGTAGACCAATATAATAAATTTAACAAATAAGGTTAGTTTATGACAAAAAAATGTAAAGACTGCCATCACAAATGTCACTGTGAGGGGGATCTTCATGCTGATGAATACGGCGTATGTACTTGTGACAACTGTGAGTGTGAAGATGAGTAAATGTAAAGATTGTTTTTGTAATTGTCACTGTAATGTTAACGGACACTCCGATAGTACGGGTGTGTGCCCATGCGAGAAATGTAATTGCAATCCGCAGGGGACTACAGTGAATAACGATGAGTGCCTCTCATGCCAATAGAAGAAAACCATAGGAGATAAAAAATGATTAAATGGATTAAAAAGAAATGGGACCAGTTTCTAACTTGGTTCACAGACGGATTAGATAAGTAATGCCAAATAGACCATTAAGAATATCTGAAGAAGCACAGGTTCAGATGCCGATGAAAACCGTGGCCTCTTTGATCGCGATGGTCGCGATCGGGACCTGGGCTTATTTTGGTATCATTGAGAAGCAAAACAAACTTTCAACAGAAGTAGAATTAATGTCTAAAGATTTAACTGAGAATACAGAATTTAGAATCAAATGGCCGCGGGGTCAATTAGGTTCGCTTCCCGCAGATAGCGAGCAATTTATGATGATCGAGGATCTTTATAAAACCGTAGATAAGTTAAATCTACACATTGAATCTATGGCTTTGAATAAAGTCAACATAGAATTTTTAAGAAAACAAATGGATAAAGTTTTAGAAGATATAGAAAAACTAAAAGATGCAAATAGAGAAATACATTATCAGAATGGGACCAAGAGGCACCAATGATTCCTAACCACCCTTTCACAACTCAAATTGTAGCTATGTATGTATTTATTGTATTATATTTAGTAATGGATTTAGTATTTTAATGGAACCTCTTATATACATATTTGTTATTTTATGGGTAATGGGGATAATGGAATAATGGTTGATAAATTAATAACACTTTTAGTAGGAATTATGCTAGCCCTAGCAGGTTGGACATTAACTAGAACCTTTGATCTTTCAACGAATCAAGCTGTTCAGTTAGACAAAGTATCACAACTTGAAAGACAGGTAGAGAAACTACAAGATCAAATAACTAAGATGATGGACTCTGATGAAGAGATCATGGACCAACATAAAAACCTATTTAAAATGCTAGAAAAGGATGATAGACCTTCAACGGGGTATAATTACTAATGAACGAAATTATTGTCGAAACTGTGGTGGCCCTCCTTATGTTTGTGAACGCGGAAATTAAGGAACACAGAATCCAAGATAACATGGCCCTATGCCTTCGTAGAAAGCGTGAGGCTGAGAGAACTTACTCTCCTAGCGTTACCTATAAATGCCTGAAGTCTAAAGCAGAAATAGAGATATATATGAATGAGAAACATATTAAAAAAATTATTCTCGAATAGAAATCCGATGGCGAAAGAACTAAAAACTTCCAAGTATAAGCCACGTGTAATTAAAGATAAAAAGAAGTATACTAGAAAAAAATTAATTAACTTTACGGACTACTAATGACCTACGGTGGCGGACCATTTGGAAGATCTTTCCAATTACATACAGAACTTGTAAACGGCCATTGCCCTCTGTGTCATCGGCTTTCTATTTTTGTAGGTGTAGATCAAAATTTATATAGATGTACAAACTGTGGGAGAGAACTTGAACAAAAAGTTAATGGCGTCATTAGCTATATTCCAGTAGTAGCAGCGGGAGCTAAGCTTCCTAAGCTAGATGTCTTAGTAGATTCAGATGGTTAAACGAGCGCTTTATGGGGTCAACACATACGTTAGACGAACCAAACCTAAAATAGGTAGACATAAAAAACGTATGAACAAATCAGAAAAAAGAAGTTATAAACCCACACGCGGCCAGGGGAGATAATGGAAAAGATCGTCATGATCACTCTGTTTACTTTAACGTTCATGGGGAAGGTAGAGACGACTTCTTTCGAGATTGTGAATAAAGACAGCTGCGCTTCTTGGTGGAGCCACAATATTCAACCCCTACCTATTAGACAAAGACCTGTCAGCAGACGCAACTATCGCGTGTATAAAGGACTACATGTAGTAGATTATAGATGCCATTGACAAAACTCCTAGAATAACCTATATATAAATTATGAGATACAGCTATATTAATAACAAATCCTCGTGAGATCCGCTACTGGCTAGTTAAGGGAACGGGCAATCAAGAGCGAGTCCCGGTAGGTTGTGTACCAGGAAACTAGTGGTAGCCTACCGAGGCCATGAAAAAAATTATGAGATACAGCTATAAAGTAAAAGAACAAGGAACTGATAAAGAAGAGACTATGGATGCCATGAGTCTTAAAAAACTTATTAAGAAATTAGATCCTAAAAAAATTTTTGAGATAGATTATATTAATAAACAAGGATCTGAATGTAAGAAACTTATTACCAAGGGTTCTTATAAAATAGTATGAAGCACAAAAGATTAAGTCAGATGAACAAAGAAAGAGGTAGAAAGTGGGATGGAAAGTCTCGTCCTTCTACTGAACTATATAAAAAGAGGTGGAATGAAATTTATAATAATCCTACTCCTAACGACAAGCGGACTGGAACAGATAAAGTATCCGATAAAAAAGAATCTGACGTGTGAAGAACACATGATCCAGTGGCGTGATTCAAATGCCACGTATCATGACTCACGGAACACGGATCATAAACAACAGGGTTGGTATACAACCTCAGGTAGTTTATTTGTAGGACATATCTGCGAATAACAAACCAATCCCACGAGGGAAATTGGGGATTGGTATAAAGGTGAGAAGCTCTGCCTATACCATATTTCGGACACAATTACAAGGTGGTAATCTCATGACAGACGTATTTAACAGCCAATCTATATTTATTAACAGTTTCAAAGCCTTCAGCTTGTAGTAATTCCAAACTTCTAACCGAAGCATTAGTAGCACATTCGGCCCAATTTGAATACACCTGCGGCATTTCGATAGGTGCCTTACACTCCCCAGATAAAAATGAGCACACCTGTAATATTAATAAAAACTTCATTGACATTTATAGAAAATCCTATATGTTATTGGTTATGACAGACATTAGTAAATATAGAAATGTGTCGTTAACACACGAAACATACAACACTTTAAAGAAATTGTCGAAAGTTTTGTTACCAGGCGGTACTCCACTTTCAATTTCCAAAACTGTTGAAACGTTAACAAACGAGAAAGCACAGAAGTTAAATGGGAAAATCAAAAGGAACAGCAAATAGTAACGCGATACAACTTCACGGTAGAAGAAAGGAACCGGAAGAGTTACTATGGATAGCAGTTCTATCCAAAGCTGCCGATGATGCCTTATTCACTACTGATTACAGAGAAGCTTTACTCGCAATAAATTGGTTTGAAGGCGAAGGGCGAGACTTTAGATACGTCTGCCAATTAGCCAGCAGAGACCATGATTATGTTTTAAAAAAGATTTTAAAACTAGTAAACGAAAGAAAAAGAAAGATAAAAGAATGGGAAGACGGAATAAGAAACAGAATAGCTGAGGGCATGTCTAAAAAGTGGGCTCTGTGGTCTTTACAAAAACGAGGAAAAGGAAGAGAAAAAGGAAGAAAACATAAAGGAGGATACCATAGTGCAGGACCAAGAAAAATTAACGGTACCCATGCCAGTCAAACAAATTTGTGATAATTGCAAAGGCAATGGGTATATTAAAATAGATACCATACACGGCAAAGATCAAATTAAACAATGTTGGGTATGTGATTCAAAAGGAGAGATAAAGAAATATGTACAAGCGGAAGTTGATAAATTTATTTTTGATTTTTATTATGACAGCGATCCTAACAGGGTGCGGAACCAATAAAGAAGGGAAGAAATGGGAATGGGATCCAGCAAAAGGAATCTTCAGACTCATTTTTAAAACAACACAATGAACGAAACATTTGCATATGTTGCTGGCTTAATTGATGGAGAAGGATCAGTGATGTACAAACAATACTTAGAAAAGAGGAAGAATAGACCTAAACCCTACTGGACATGGCGTGTTAGAATAGACGTGGCTATGACCGACAGAGAAACTATAAAATATTTATATGATACTTTGTTATGTGGTTGGTGGGGACCTAGAAAAGTAAGACCCGGACGTAAGCCTCAATGGCGTTGGTCTTGTTCTTATCATGCAGCCTACGAATTAGCAAAAGCCCTTATCCCTTATTCCATTACCAAGAAAAAAGATTTAGAAAAAATAGTGAAACATTATGATGATAACATTACCGGACTTAGTAAGCTTAATTAAATATTATATAATTAAGACGATCGACTATCCATTACGATTCATGGAATCGTTTGGAAGTTGGATGAACGTCTATGCATGGAACAAACGATGGCGCAACAGACAGGAAGGAACAGGCTATGTTAAAAAACCGAAAGTCTACTAAAAAGAAATATCCTGAACGACCCATAACTGGAAAGGAATGGATTAAAGGATATCGTGAATGGTTAAAAGAAAATAAAAACATCATACTGAAGGAGTTAAAGAAACATGGACCCAAGAGATAAAATATTTCTGTTCATTTTGGGTTCTCTTATCTCATTGATTATACTCAGTATTTTTATGGTTGTGACGAACGGACAGGCGATTGATTTAAACGGAATGGGACTTAGAATATGAAGAAGAAAAGAAAAATAAAAAAATCTGAATATCAAGATCTAGCGGAGTGTATCTCCTCAGATCAGGTGCCGGCCGAACATATCGCCGAGTACTTTGAAGATAAAAAATTTAAAAATTTTTACGAGAACCAATATATAAACCCTTATGCGCGACCTGATTGCTAAGATAGGAATGTTTCTGATTGCGGTGTGGACTTTGTTCATCATCGGTGTTATGTATCTCTTAGATCTAGCGATAGATTTTACTGAAAGATTATGGGAAAAAAGAAAACAGAAAAAAAGAACGTAACGTTTAGCTACTTTAACTGGGGACCTTTCTTGATGTATACCAAGATTACAGAGGAAGAGTGTCAACATCTATTGAACGGAGGAGCGAAGTCTAGACTCAACCCTCAAAATAGTATGGTAGATAAACTTGCCGGTCATATTAAAGAAGAATATAAATTAGAAAATCCAGAAGAGTATGTAAAATGGTTAGTCTATTACTTTGATGCGTATAGCCAAGGTTATAATAAATGGAGAGGTGGTGGATCACTTAAACCGAATTTTAGTTTAACATCGCTTTGGATCAATTATATGAAAGGGGGAGATTTTAATCCTCCTCACGATCATAGTGCGGACTTAAGTTTTGTTGTCTTTCCTCATGTACCGGACGAATTAAAAAAAGAAAACGAAGAATTTAAAGGGACTTTACAAGGACCTGGTGGAATTAGTTGGACTTATGGAGAAGGTGGACGTCAATGTATTAGTACGGTTCATCAGTTTCCTAAGACGGGAGATATGTATATCTTCCCAGCTCATTTACGTCATTGGGTCTTTCCGTTTAAGTCTAATGTTGAAAGAGTATCGGTATCGGGTAATTTATTAATTGATGCTGACTCTAGAATGAATTATTATGCCGGTAAAGATTAGAATTATAAGTTGGGGACCCCATTCCATTTGTTGGTGTCGCACGGACGCTAAGCACTTTCCGACTCTGGGGGTATCCTCAAACATTTTTCAGTTGGAAGTGCACCGTGCATGAAGCACAATAAGGAATACTCGTATATTGCTGGATTCTTGGATGGAGATGGATGTATTCACCTAGGTAAAAAGCGTAGTGCTTCAAAAATTGAAGTCGCTGTTACCGATTTTGAACCTATACAATTTATCGCGGATCATTTTAATAAAAAGATGCGAATGAAATATGAACGAAATTCCCCTTTTAACGTTAAACCTCGATATCGGACAGCATGTTCGGGATTTGATTTGATTCCTCATCTTAAA
>Ga0208299_1001232_pt1 | contig 19692 bp, 14 predicted proteins | sample 15_taG_FD_184089 | JGI IMG/M metagenome (GOLD analysis project Ga0208299, IMG submission 184089) | Marine viral communities from the Subarctic Pacific Ocean - 15_ETSP_OMZ_AT15312 metaG (SPAdes) (version 2) | ecosystem: Environmental > Aquatic > Marine > Oceanic | place: Pacific Ocean | collected...
GTTTAAGTTCTGCATATCTATACGGAGATGAAGAACCGGGTTTTGGTATCTATACAGAAAATGGATTTTTCAAAGGTGCTTTACATGCAATGACAGGATCTATTCACGGTATTCTTCATGTAGCAACTATACAAGGTGGAATAGAAACCAATCAAAAGATTTCTATTGGTAGAAATGTAAATGGAACACAGGATGGATTTTACATAAATAATAACAATTATTGGTTTACAGATGCGGAATGGAGAGTTGGTGATAGTACAAATTATCTTCATTTAAGTGGTAGTAATGGTGGACTTGCAAATGATTTACGTATTGAACTTGAAAGATTTGAATTAGATGCTGGAGCTAACTTAAAAATATCTTCTGCACAGAAATCTATGTCTTTGGCAAATGGTAAAATATTATTAGATGGAACCAGTGGGTCAATAAGTGTTGGTTCATTAACAAGTCTTGATCCCGATACAATTAATAAAGGTTTTTACGCAAGTGGTAGTGGTGATTTATTAATTAAAGGTAAGAATGTAGCCAATAAAGAATATATTAAATTTACTAATAGTGGATTAGATATTGTAACTTCTGGTTTTGATTTACTAACATCTACTCAACACATTTCATCTTCAAATGGTGGTATAATTGCAATGGGTACTACGATACCAACAGAATTAGATGACAATGGAATAATGTTGAGTGGTAGTGGTGAGTTTAATTTACAGAAGGATTCAAATGAGTATATAAGATATACTACAGGTGGGGGGTTTGATATAAGAGCGGCCAATTTTGATTTACTAACTTCCACACAACACATTTCATCTTCTAATGGTGGTACAATTGCAATGGGTTCTACAATACCGACAGCATTAAATGATGATGGGATATTACTAAGTGGTAGTGGTGAGTTTAATTTACAAGGTGGTGCAAGTGATTTTATTAGATATGATAATAGTTCTGGATTTACTATACGATCCCAAGATTTTAATTTAGTAGGACAAACAGGTAATACAGATTTACTATTAACAACAGATAATGGTGGTAAATTTTTAATTGATAATAGTGCAACAACAGTTGGAAATGTAGATATGGATACTGGTAGAGGAGTATACATGAGTGGTTCGGGCGACTTTAGAGTAGGTAGTCCAACTTACTATTTACGATTTGATAAAGCCAATGATACATTAGCAATAAATACTCCAAATTTTTCTGTTGATACTTCAGGTAATACTACAATGGCCGGAACAGTTACAGCAAATGATGGTTATATAGGTAGTTGGAATATAGATTCAGATGCGATTTATACAGGAACTAAAGATAGTTCAGGATATACAGGGGCCGCCGGTGATATAACATTTTATTCAAATGGTACAGATTCAAGTATTCACGCTCAAAATTTTTATATTGATACAAGTGGAAATGCATATTTCAGAGGAGAAATAACTGCAAATAGTGGTTACATAGGTGGTACAAGTGGTTGGGCTATTTCAACAAAAATGATTTCAGGATCAGCAGATTCTATAATTAGAGGTGGAGTAATTCGTTCACCTAATCTCTCGGCATTAACTGGGTCTATATTTAATATGACGGCAGATGTATTGCAAATGGGTGGTTCTGGTAGTACAATGAGTACTAATAATGTTTTGGGAGCTGGAACAACAAATCTTCCAAATATCTATGGAAGTGGTTCTTTCTTAGCGGGTGATGGTAGATGGAAAGTTGGTTCAAATTCCAGTTATATAGCATATGATCCTACATATGGAAGTAAAGGAAAAGTTATTATTGTAGGTGGTGTTAGACAAACTTCAACTGGAGCACCACAACTTGATTTAGTACCTACTGGTTCATGGGATGAAAAACCAGTTGGATTTACATTTGAAGAAAACTTTTTAATTACAAGATATGGTTCGAGTTGGAGAACTAAAGTAGAAAATGATAAGAATGATGATCCAGATAACGGCCCACCAAATACAGGATCAGGAAATGTTACTTGGGAACTTTACGCAGCAGCAGGTACAAGTGGTACAAGTGGTACAAGTGGAACTTCAGGAACCGCGGGAACTTCAGGAACAAGTGGAACTGCAGGAACGAGTGGAACTTCAGGAACCGCGGGAACTTCGGGAACAAGTGGAACTGCAGGAACGAGTGGAACTTCAGGAACCGCGGGAACAAGTGGTACGAGTGGAACGGCTGGTACAAGTGGTACGAGTGGAACGGCTGGTACAAGTGGTACGAGTGGAACGGCTGGAACAAGTGGTACGAGTGGAACTGCTGGTACATCGGGAACTTCAGGAACAGCAGGAACAAGTGGAACAAGTGGAACTGCTGGTACATCGGGAACAAGTGGAACTGCTGGTACGAGTGGTACGAGTGGAACTGCTGGTACATCGGGAACAAGTGGAACTGCTGGTACATCGGGAACTTCAGGAACAGCGGGAACAAGTGGTACGAGTGGAACTGCTGGTACGAGTGGTACGAGTGGAACTGCGGGAACAAGTGGTACGAGTGGAACTTCGGGAACAGCAGGAACGAGTGGAACTTCAGGAACTGCTGGTACATCGGGAACAAGTGGAACTGCGGGAACAAGTGGAACAAGTGGAACCGCTGGAACAAGTGGAACAAGTGGAACAAGTGGAACTGCTGGTACAAGTGGTACGAGTGGAACGGCTGGAACAAGTGGAACAAGTGGAACCGCGGGAACAAGTGGAACAAGTGGTACGAGTGGAACTGCTGGAACAAGTGGAACAAGTGGAACCGCGGGAACAAGTGGAACAAGTGGAACAAGTGGAACCGCGGGAACAAGTGGAACTTCAGGAACCGCTGGAACAAGTGGAACAAGTGGAACTGCAGGAACGAGTGGAACAAGTGGAACTGCGGGAACAAGTGGTACGAGTGGAACTTCAGGAACCGCGGGAACTTCAGGAACGAGTGGAACTGCTGGTACGAGTGGAACTTCAGGAACGAGTGGAACTGCTGGTACGAGTGGAACTTCAGGAACTGCTGGTACGAGTGGTACGAGTGGAACTGCTGGTACATCGGGAACAAGTGGAACTGCTGGTACATCGGGAACAAGTGGAACTGCTGGTACATCGGGAACAAGTGGTACGGCAGGAACAAGTGGAACAAGTGGAACGACTGGAGCACAAGGAGGTCCTGGTCCAGGTGTAGTTTTTAGAGGGTCATATACTTCTGCTACTATAGGTGCAGAAACATTTTATTATACTGACCAAAGACGAGATGTTATATTATATACGACTGGGGGAAATACTTATAGATTAGCAAATAATGCTACTGATGCAAATGGGGAATCTGGATGGAGTAATTCAGATTTTACCGACTTCGGAGGAGAATTTGATGCAGTAGCAACAGACATATTATTAGCAGGAAATGCGTCAATTTATCATGGATTGGTAATGGGTACTGATGGTGGTAATAGTGGTTTTATACGAGATGCTAATAGTAAATACTCTCTAAACGCAGATGGTTCTATTAGTGCTGCTAGTGGTAATTTTACGATTGACACGTCTGGAAACGTGGAGGCAACACGAATGTTAGCAACCAACACGCTTACTGCTGATGGTATAGTATTAAATAGATTATTACTTCACAGCTCTTATCGCACTATTGCTCATTATGTACAGGAAATATTCGACACAGCCGGCGAAACACCTACTTCTTTTAATCCCAAATTATTATTATTAGATATCGCTGGTGCAAATTCTTGGATTCACAGTTCAGCCGATGGTACAGGGTTTATACGGTGGGGGACCGGTTCAGGCATTGCGGAAACAACAGCTGCAATTAGTCATATACATTATGATGATTCTATTGGAAGATTTTCCAATTTGGTAATGGAAGGTGCAGAAATATCCCCGCAGTTAGTAGCAGACTATGGGAAAGGTACGGAATATGTTTATAATTATCAATCTGATTCATATGTCGGTCGCAACTTAGCTAATTATGAAATAGGATATGATCCAGGAGATGTTTTTGCACCATCCTTTATAACTACAATAATAGGTAGTAATACATATACGAGGGGCGGCACTTCGCAATACCCATCTGGTGGGTGTTTTTGGGTTGGAAATGGTGCGAGAGTTATGATAATGGCCAATTCATTGGACTGGAAGCTGAACTCGACAAGTGGTGGAAACTCATATGCAGAAAATTTAAAAAGAAGACAATTTCATGGTGGAGTAAATATTACAGATACTCATACCGATTACGCCAACCAACCCGATCCAGGTTATGCTTTATATGTTAATGGTGATATAGGAGCCACGAGCAATATAACTGCATATGCTGACTATGTTTGTGATGATTGTGGATGGCATTCGGCAAGAGAATCTAAGATTTGTCCAACGTGTGGAAGTAATAATGTATATTATCATGATGATGTTGAATTATTAAAACAAATTATTGATATAACTGCATCACCCGATCAAGATATTGAAAAACAATATGAGGCATATCAAAAGTTAGCCAAACTTGGTGTCATAGATATTCAACTTGATGGTAGTAGTAATGATGGAACTGGGTTACGAGAGAAAGATATTTCTATTACTCATAATTTACATGCACTTAATAATTATTTTATTTCATCTTTGGTCCAAGAAAGAAAAAAATCAGATAACTTAGAAGATAGAATTGATAAGTTAGAATATATTATAGAAACTATGAATGGGGAGCCTGGATCAGGAAATACATCTCCAAATGGCAGCTATGATAAAGAAGAAGATTTAAGGTTATTAACCCCAAAACCAAGATATAACTCATCAGGTGGAATTGGAAAATGGATGATACATGGTGGGTTTCACAAAATTGTACAAAAATTTAAGAAAAAACTTTTTTAAAGAGGATAATTTATGAAATATGCTTGTAAGTATAATATAGGTTTAACTATAAAAAATCAAAAAGTAAAAGTAATTGAATATGAATATATATTGCATGCTGCAGATGATGATAATGATGAATGGAGTATCAACAAAGAAACAACTAAATGCTATGCTCACACTGAATATCCTACAGAAAAAAATGTATATGATTATACGAGAGCAGAACTTTTAACTGGAGCTAATTCTAATTTATCACAATCAATAGCTCCTACATATTTTGATGAAATTGCATATACGGGGTCATATACAATTACAACTTCTGGTAGTGATAATTACGATACTACGACTTTTCTATCTGCTAGTTCTACTACTGAAAAACAAAGGTATCAACCTGGACCAGCAAATAATTGGTATGAAATAACACTTGAAACAGGGTAATATAAAATGCCTTATTTATTAGAAGTTTCTGGTTCAGTATCATCTTCAATTGATATATCTACAGTTTCAAGTGGATCTGTAGTTTTATCTTATGATGTACCAGGTAGAATAGATGAAGATTATGATGAATGGTTTGCACGATATAATGAATCAGGATCACTTGGACTAAATTCTGCGGCAGAATCTGGAAGTTTTTCTACATCTACGGTAGTTTCTACATCAGAAATTTCAAGTTCATATTTCGATTTAGAATTAGAAAATTCTAAAACTATTGAAATTCCTCATAAGCATTGTCATTTATACTATTATAAGGCTTCTGATAATAAATGGCTTTGGGTAGGAAATAATTCTAAAGCTGATCTTTCTATTAATGATTATTTATTTGGTAGTGATGGAAATCCTGTAAAGATAACAGGTATAACGCATTATTATGATGTTGTTAAAAGTTTTAATATAGTTGATGTTGAAGAGATAGATAATGTTTTCTATGGAGATTCTTCTGATAATTATGGAATATTAAAACATAATAAAGGTGGTGGTAACGGTGGAGGAGGCGCACAGAATGATCCACCAAAAACTGTTGAATGTAGTCACGAAACTGAAGACAGTGTAGATGTTACATGGCTTGCAGCGGCTTCAGAAGAAAATGGCGCTAAATATGATGTACGACATGCTACAAATTCTGGCATGACTGGAGCATTTATCCATGATGGAGCGGTAACTCCTGATGGTTCACCTGATTATTGGTATCAAGTAGGCTCACTTAATAGTGGCACCACTTATTATTTTCAGGCTAGACAAAGTGCCGGGGATGTAAATTCAGCCAGTGATTGGGAACCCGTATCACCCGTAAGCATTACAACAGAGGCAGGAACACCAGATGCACCATCTACTCCAGGTATTTCACAAAAAGATGAAGATTCAATAACTTTTACTTTCTCATCAACAGGTGCAACTTCGTATAATCTTTATTTTGGGACTAATAATCCTCCTACAAATGTTGATAATGGAACAGGCCAAGCAGGAACAAGCAAACAATATACTGGTTTATCAAATGCTACTACATATCATTTTCGTGTTACAGCCACCAATTCCAGTGGAACTTCTGGATATAGTACCGTACAATCAACGACTACAAGTACACTTGCAGGCGGAACGCCCGTACTCTCTTCAGTAACACCAACTTCCCAAACTGTTTCGTGGACAAATCCAGCCGGAACTTATACTGCATTGTTATATCAAGATACATCCACAAATCCTACTGATGTAGAAACAAGTGGTGCGGGTCTAACGTCTTATAGTCATACTGGTTTGACACCAGGAACAACTTATTATTATAGGACACGAACTCGTGGTTATTATCACGATAACTTTTATAGTGATTACAGTTCAGTTACGAGTGGTGCTGCTGGCTCGATATCAGCTCCAACAAATTTAGCATATACTGCAAATAGTACTGAACAAATTACTATTACATGGACGGATCCAACATATTCACAGAGAATTTATATAGAATATTATTATGATGGGGGGTGGGAAACTGTTTGGCCAGATGGAAGCGCAGAGTATATAGCTGATGGTGTTGAATCTTGGACCTTAACGGATGCTGATGAATTTGACGAAGGAAATGATCAGTTTGCTATGACAGCAAATACTCTGTATCAATTTAGAATGAGATCATATTATAATGGGAGTTATAGTAGTTATACTTCTACTTTTAATGCATATACAAAACCAGGCGCACCAACACTCACTGCAACAGCAATATCAGATACAGCAATAGATTTATCATGGACAAATCCAGGTGGTAGTGCATTGCAAGAAACTTATACATTAGAGTACACAAATGGTACAGATTTACAAGTTGCAACGTCTCCAAGAAGTTATTCTAATACTGGATTAGTTCAAAGTACATTATATCAGTATCGAGTATTTGCTTCAACAACGGCCGGTTCAGGTGCAGTCAGTTCAACTGCATCAGCAACCACCCAAGCAGGTCCGGATCCCACAACTGGGGATCTTTTGACATTGGGGGCATTAGGACAAGCAACGGGTAATGCTGATGCAACATCTGCAAGTAGTATGAATGATATTAGTGGAGGAACAAGCACAGTTTCTATGAGAGATTATTACTCTGGAGGTTGCTCCACATCATTAGCGGGGTCAGGTGTAGTGCCTTTTCTTGGAACAACAACAGTGTCTATGGTATTCGATAATGTTGGTACAGAGTTTTTATCTCGAATAGCTAGTAGGGGAGACCAATTTACATGGACAACATCAAATCACAATCATGTAAGTGTTGCTGCTGGTTCGGATTATACAGCCGTAATAACAGGTGAGTCATTAGGCGCAACAGCCACCATTACTTGTGTATGGGATGCAAATTATAATGGAAGTCATTCTTCTATTTCAACAAATAGAACAGCTACAATAAATGTGACGGTAACATTGGTATGGTAGGATGCAAATTAACAAAATTTATTAACTTTTAACAAAGGTAATATCTATTTATTAAAGGAGAAATATAAGTTATAAATGAAAATAAAAGCACACACAAGCTTAATAGGAAATACTGGTTATAATAGTCATTCAAGAAACTTTTTTACTCATTTAGATAAACTAATTCCAATCAAGGTAAGAAATTTTACTACTGGTGAAAATTGGGATGGTCAGAATCATGATAAAGAACCATACCTGACTGAACAACATAAAAATATGTTGGTAGAGCAAAGTTTATGGGAAAATGAAGAATTAAAAGATTTTCCAATATATTCATATGATGAAAATTTTATTCCAGATGTTAATATTGTTTTGGTTGAGTCCAATCATTATTATATGTATCATCAATATAATGGATATAAAATAGCATATGTGGTTTGGGAAAGTACAAGGTTTCCAACTGACCAATTTAACAATTTATTAACCTTTGACCAGTTGTGGGTGCCTTCTACTTGGCAAAAAGAATGTGTTGTAGAACAAGGATATCCATCTGAAAGAGTTAAAGTTGTACCAGAAGGAGTTCATAAAGATATATTTTATCCTGAAAAGGTGGATTTATTAGATGACTATAATGATGGTAGATTTAAATTTCTGTTGTTTGGTAGGTGGGATTATAGAAAATCTACAACTGAAATTATTGAAACATTTTTAAAAACATTTGATAAGGATGAACCAGTTGATTTAATTGCATCTATTGATAATCCTTTTTCAGTAGATGGGATGGGTAGTACAGATGAAAGATTAAAACATTATGGTTTTGAAGATGATAGAATTAAAATAAAGAGTTTTGTTTCAAGGGAAGATTATATTAAATATATGAAAACTGGTCATGTCTTTTTATCTTGTGCAAGAAGTGAAGGTTGGAATTTACCTTTGATAGAAGCAATGGCATGTGGGATTCCATCTATTTATTCAGATTGGGGCGGTCAATTAGAATTTGCAAATGGATTAGGTCATCCTGTAAAGGTGATTGAAGAAAGACCTTATAGTTTGGGCGAAGGAGTTACTTTTAATGATGGTGAAGGTTATTATGATGGAAATTATTGTGAACCTGATTATAATGATTTATCTAAAGTTATGGGGGACGTTTATGAAAATTATAAAGATTATAGAATAAATTCTTTAATAGAATCTGAAGTAATAAGAAGAAATTTTAATTGGGAAAATGCAGCAGAAAAGGGATATGAAATTTTAAAGGAAATTGAAAAAGCAGAATATATTAGAGAAAGAGAAGATTCTTTTTTTGTTGATTTTAGTGATGGAGTAAAGGTGACTATTCACGGCCGAGATGTAGATTATAAAGTTGATTTTATTGACGGAGATGCCAACAAACTTTTATATTCAAATACTATAGAATCTGGTCATTGGACAAAGTGTTTCATTAACTATTATGTAAATTGGATAGTTAAAGTTTCAGTTGATGATGAAGTAGTTTATGAGTATAGATTAGATTTGAAAGATAAAAAAGTTTATATTCAGTTTGATAGTAAAGCTTTAGGTGATACATTGGCATGGATACCTTATGTTGAAGAATTTAGAAAGAAACATAATTGTGAAGTTGTTTGTACTACATTTTGGAATCAGTTATTTAAGGAACAATATCCTGATATTGAATTTATAAAACCTGGTTCTAAATTTACTATTTCGAGTGGAATTCCTTCATATAAAATTGGATGGTTTTATGAAGGATCACAAAATCCAAATGATGTTAGAACAGTACCATTACAACAAACAGCTTCAGATATTCTTGGATTAGACTATAAAGAAATTAGGCCGAAAATTAAATTAGGATATGGATATTCTCGTGATATAGTTTCTGAATTAGATAATCAAAAATATGTTTGTATAGCAATACAGGCCACAACACAAATTAAATATTGGAACTGTAAAGATGGGTGGCGAAAGACAGTTGATTATTTAAATGAGAAAGGTTATAAAGTTGTTTGTATTGATATGCATAAAACATTTGGTAATGGGGAATGTTGGAATACTATTCCAAATGGTGTAATTGATAAGACTTCTTGTTCAATAGAAGAGGCAATAAATTTATTAAGTTATGCAGATTTTCATATTGGAGTGAGTTCTGGATTATCGTGGATATCATGGAGTGTTGGTATTCCAGTTCTTTTAGTTTCTTCATGGTCAAAATCATTTACTGAATTTCAATCAAATTGTGTTAGGGTGCATGCCGATGATAGTGATTGGTCTGGTTCGTTTAATGATATTAAAGTTAGATTGGATAGTGGAAATTGGAATTGGAATCCATATAAAGAATGTAAAACTATGGAAGATTGGTATGATTTTGAACCAATTACATTTGATCAGGTTATTAATGGATTAAACAGAATAATTAAAGGGGAATATTAATAATGAAAGTTGAAGTTTCAAATGGAGAAATAGTAGATAAAATTTCTATTCTTCTTATTAAAGTGGAAAAAAATAAAGATTCAAATAAAATTAATAATGTAAATGAGGAATTGAAACAACTGTTACCATGTCTTGATAAGATTGGTATTAATATAGAAGATGAACTTTTTAAAAAATTGAAAAGGATGAATTTAAAGTTATGGGATATCGAGGATAAACTAAGAAAGTTAGAATTACAGAAAAAATTTAATGGTGAATTCATTGAATTGGCACGACAAGTTTATTATACAAATGATTTAAGGGCCACAATTAAAAGAGAAATTAATATAAAAACCAAATCAGAACTGGTCGAAGAAAAATTTTATACGGATTATAAATTATGATATTAAATAGTGAAGATAGACTTACTTTTTTGGTAGAAGTTCACGTTACACCACCATTAGACCTTTCAAAAGGAAAAGAATCTTGGCGTGGGGGAGATTTGGTTATGCATAAACTTGCATATAAGTTAGCAGAACGAGGTCAAAGAGTAGTAACTTTTAGTGAACCAATGTTTCCACATGAAAATATTTCTTTTATAACATCAACATATAGTGATGATGGTGAAATGTGGTTTTTAAGTGAAAGGTTACAATTTCCACTTAATGAAACTATATCGGTATATCCAGAAATACAGCCCGGTCAACCACTCGCGACAAAATTTAATGCTAGATGGTTTTTAAGTGATGATTTAAATCATCCTTGGATAGAAAATGAAAATGATGCATATTTTAATTTTAGTACATGGAAAACAGATAGACCTACTCAACATTTAAAGGCTATTCATTATAATTTTGAAAATCTTTATAAAACAAATAATGGTAGGAGAAAGGGATTTTGTCATGTATTACATAAGTATACTCCAAAAGATTTCGAATCTATCTTGAAGTCATTTAATTCAGAAGATATATCAGATTGGATAGAACGAGGTGGAATTTCATATTTACGAGAAAAGTTGAATGAATACGAATATTTAATAACCTTTGATAAACATACGGCAATGACTTATTTACCTGGTTTGTGTGGATGTAAAACTATTTTGTATAATGCAGTTGAACATACAGAGTGGAAAAATATGACTCCAGAAGAATATAAATTAAAACATCCACATAGAAAGTATGGTTGTGCGTTTGGTATTGAAGATATAGAATGGGCAAATAAAACTATTGATTTAGTTCCTGATCATTTAAAAGAAATGGAAAAGGAAGATGATAAAAGTATTGATAATTTTATTAAGTTTTGGGAAAAGAAAACAAGGATATGAATACTAAATTTAAAGAAGAATCCATTGTTGTTATAAATACATGGGCAGAAACAATAGAACAGAATAAATTACTTCATGATTGTATATTAAATTTAAGTTTATTGGATGTAGATATATGTTTAGTATCTCATTATCCTATATCAACTACAGTTCAAAATTTAGTAAGTTATTATGTGTATGATAAGAATAATAAATTATTTGAAAAAAGTAATTATGAAAAATGGTGGTGGTATTATCATCCTATAAAGATAACTTTAAATAATTATTTAAAAAGTGTATATGCACATTGTCCTGCAGTTTTTAGTTCTATCAAGCATTCACTTCATCTGGCCAAGTCAGCTAATAAGAAATATGTTTTTTATTTAGAGAGTGATACTATAATTAATCCAAAAGATTTACATAGTTTTTGTGATATTTATGATGAAACTTTGAATAGTAATAAAAAGGCTTGGTTTGAATCTTATCAGTATACAAAAAATAATAAAGAGATAGATTCAGTTAATGGAGAATTTTGGTTTGGTGAAGTAGATTTTCTTTTAGAAAATATTGATTTTTCTAAAACTATATGGGAATATGGATTAGAATATCATTTATTTAATTGTTTAAAAGATGTTAAAGATAAATATATTTTGACTATTAGAGATGAAAAAAAACCATATAAAAATAAATTTCCTAATTCTGTTATAAATCAAGTACATTCATCACCAATGTATTCTAAAAATATAAATCCAAAAGTTAAAAATTTTCATTTATTGGGAGCTGTATTATTATCTGAAAAGGAAAAGAGTGGATTAAAGCCAATGCTTGTTCTCATTAACCACTGGGATAGAAATAATAAAAATCAGACATTTAATAATTCTATGTTTAGTGATATAGATAATAATTTTCATATATTATTTTTTATTAATGATAAACTTTCTTTAGAAAATAAAATCTCATTAAGTAACCATAATCAATCATATTGGCATCAATTACCTGAGATAGAAGATGAGAATACATATAGGGTAGAAGTAAATTTATATAATGAATATACAAGAGAATGGGATTGGTTTTATAAAAAAGAATGGACTTCAAATGACATTAATGAAATAAAAAACGAAGGAAATTATGAAATAGAATGAAAGATATAATAATAGTAGGGGCTTATTGTCCAGATGAAGAACGAATAGAATTGTTAGATAACTTAATAAATCAATTACAAAAAATTAGAAATGATTTTGATATAATGATTGCTACTCATTCGATTTTACCAGAATATTTTTATAAAAAAATAGATTTTGTTTTTTACGATAGAAACAATCATATTATTCATGATGTTAGTTTGATAGATAGATCGTGGTTTAGACCAGGTGGAGAAGCTTCCAAAGAAATAATTCATTCAAATTTATGTGGTGGGGAAAATAATTATACACTTGCTGTATTTAGATTATTAATAGGTGCATTGGGATTATCTAATACAATGAAGTATGAAAAGGCACATTGGATAGAGTATGATACAAGTTTAAAAGATTTTTCAGAGTTATATGAGAATTCGAAACTATTAAATAAATATGATGCTGTTGGATATTATAAGGGGAAATCAAAATGGGCTGATCCTACAGTATTAACAATAAATATTAAAAAGTTGGATGATGATTTATTAATTTATAATGAAAAAAAGATATTAGATGAATTAAAAAATAGTTGGGAGAAACATTTTGAGGGTGCTCTTTATAAAATTTTAAATAAAAATGAAAAATTATTTTTGAGAGATATAAGTTTACTTACAAATGGTGGAAATGAATATGGACTTTCGGGTAACATAGAAAGTAATTTGAAATATCTATGGGCTGCACCATTTTGGGATAATCGGGCTAATAAAGTTAATTATATATGTTGGAATAATAAATCACTTAAAACTTTGAATATAAATATTATTATAAATAATTTAAAAATAATTAATATAGGTGAATTAACATCAAGTAAATGGAGTATAATAACAATTGGTGATTTTGAAGAGATAGATAGTATTGTTTTAATGGCCAATAATAAAATACTTAAAAAAACAGATTTATCTAAAATGAAATTTGATTCTTTTGCGGCCAACAACTTTATGGAATATAGAGAATGAATAAAATGAATAATTTTTTACTTTCAGAAAAAATTTATAAATTAAGTGAAACTGAAATTTTGATATTAACAGATTCTTGGGATGTAGATAAACAAAGACTTTGGATTAAAGCAGATATAAGAAATACTAATCCTGTAGATGAACTTTATAGAGTAACTTTTGTCAATAAATTTAGACGATATTTTCATTTTTCTGATTCTATATCATCAAATTGCTGGACTCATACAAATTTAGATAGACCTGAATTAGAAAATGATGATAAGTTCGGTGATGTGGATATTTACATATTAAAAAATGATCAATTAATAAAAAAAATAACTTATAAGACACCACATATTTCTGAATTACAAAATAGGTTTTCAGAAGACAAGTTTAAATTTGATGGTGAAACGATTTATAAAAGTATAAGTGATTCTCCAGTATTAATTTGTGGATCTCCTGGTGGTGGAACTTCTTATATGGCAAAAATGATGCAATATTGTGGTTTATTTATTGGAAATGATGTGTGTAGGTTTGAAGACAGAAAAACTTTTGAGTCTACATCTATATCAATGTTGCAATATTATTTTGTAAGACAACTTGTTGGAGATAAATCTTATAATGATTTAATGGATTTATATAATTTACTTGATTCTGATGTTGCTCAAAAATGGTTGAGTTCGGGCAAGGATGGGGAAATGGATTCAGATAAATTAAAATTATTTAAGAAAGAATTTTTAAAATTGTTACCTATATTTTGGGGTGATAATTTGTTAGATTTAATTTGGGGATTTAAAAAACCTTTTAATATGATATGGATAAAATATTTTGTATCATTGTTTCCTAATATTAAAGTGTTGGTTGTAGATAAGAAGAAATCAGGTCAAATGAAAAATAGAAGCATTGAAGGTGAAAGATTTGAAAAAATGGAACAATACAATTATGAATTATTTACTGAAATTGGAGATGATTTAGAGTGTAATAATAGAAAATGTGATTTTGATAAAATGAACAAGGATGTTGATTATTTTAATGAAGTAATGGAATGGTGTGGATTATCAACAAAAACAAAAGAAGAACATTATCAGATGTTGGTTGATTTGAAATATGATGGGATAAAAAATGAGATGTTGTAAAATATTAACTACATATTTTGGACCGAGACATCGGAGGCTACATGAAATTGGATGGTCCGGACATGGACAAGATATACCAACCGGCGAATCTGCGTTAAAAAATTTAAAGTTTTTAGTTGATATAGAGAAAAACTTAGATGCCGGGATTTCATACGATACTATTATTATTAATAATACTGTTGGATATGAAGAAGGAAATAGTTGGCTAGATTCCATTCATGGTACAGAAACTAAATGTGGTAAAGTTTATTGCTTTCATAGGGAAAATAAAGGAAAAAACTTTGCAGGATATAGGTATGGTTATGAAAAGTTTAAAGATAAATATGATTATTTTATGTTTATTCCAGACGATCATGTTATATTAGCCAAGAATTATTATAGTGAATCACTTTTAAGATATATAGAAAAGATGGAAAAACAAAATTGTGCTGTATTAGCATTAATTGGTACTGGAACTGCTATGTATGACAGAGAAGATTTATTAGAAACTACTCATGCACATGATGGAATATCATTAATTCATAAAAAGTATATTGAAGAACATTATGAAAAATTTGGGTCATTGGCCGCAGCAGATGATGCAGATAATATATTGTTAGACGATAATGGCGAAGTAATAACAACGACATCTGATATAGTTTGGAATCATGTAATTGATGGTGAAATACCATTTACTGCTAATTTTATAAAACTTGGTTATAAAGTTCTTTCATATGATGGTATACATGATTGTGTTAAATATGATAGTCTTAGTTTAACTTCAATAGAAAAATATAAAACTTGGAGATATAATAAAGGTATGTCTTGTAGAGGCGGTGGTTGGCCAATAGAACTAAATGGTGAAATTTTTTGTTCACCAATATATAATTTATTCCATAACCATACTGGAGGAGTTTATATGTCGGATTTTAAAATAGATGAGAGTATATTAAGAACAGTGTTAGATTGGAAGGTATATATTAGTGAAAAGGAACTGTTAAATGAAAATTAGAGAAGAACCATTAAAAGTATTAGGACCTTGTGGAGATGAATCAGATGTTCAGGCAATAAGAGAAGTTATATTAAGTGGATGGTGGGGAAAGGGCCCCAAAGTTCAAGAGTTCGAAGAAAAGTTTGCAGAAATGGTTGGAGTCAAACACGCAATAGCAGTTACAAGTAATTCTCATGGACAAGATTTAGTAATGAAAGCAATGGGATTTAAGGGAGTCGATGTTATTAATCCAACAATGTCATTTATAGCAACTGCAGAAATACCATTGTGGAATGATTGTACGTCTAATATAGTAGATGTGGATAGAGTAAATTTAAATATAACCGCAGAAGAAGTAGAGAAATGGAAGAAACCAAATTCAGAAGTTTGTGTGGCAGTAAATAATGCTGGTATTCCAGCACCCATTGATGAGATACGAAAAGTATTCGGTGGGTATATCATAGAAGATGCGGCACATAGTTGTTATACAGAGGGAGCTGGATTAAAAGGTGATGTAGCAGTATGGTCATTTCAGGCAGTAAAGACATTACCGATTGGTGATGGTGGAATGATTACACTTAATGATGATAAGTTAGCAAATAAGATTAGAGAAATGTTATGGTTTGGTGTTAGTTCAACTTGGAGTAGGGCAGCAGATAAAAATGGAACACGACCGGGTTACGCTTGGGATTATCAAGTAGATACACTTGGTTATAAATATTATATGATTGATATTATTGCAGCTCTCGGTTTATCACAGTTGAAAAAGTTACCGACATTTTTGGATACTCGTAGACATATACAGAAAAGATATAATGAAGAATTATATTCAACAATTGAACGACCACCATATTCAGATACAGTTCAATATTATTGTGCAAGAGTACCTAAAGAAAAAAGAGATGATTTGATTAATTATTTAGCAGATAAGAAAATACATTCTTCAGTTCATTTTAAACCATTACATTTATATGAATTGTTAAGGGATGATAATAAAAAATTACCAGTTTCAGAACAAGAATGGTTAAGATTAATTACTTTACCTTGTCATAACGGAATGACGGATGATGATGTTGATTATGTAGTGTATTGGGTAAATAAATTTATGGAGAAATATAGTAATGTATTATAATGAAGATGACAGGGCACAAAGACTATTTGATGTTTTTAATGTATTAGAAGGTCAAGTAAATGTTTCGTATGTTAATAGTACCGAACATATTGTTGCATGGCATAAACATAATATACAAACAGATTATTGGACTTGTCTTAAAGGTTCATTTAAAGTAGGAATGGCAACTCCAGAAGATGGTTGTGAGTTTGTATATTTATCAGATAAGAATCCACGAGTTATAGAAATGAAACCAGGAGTTTATCACGGGTATAAGGCTTTAGAACCAGGTTCTATATTATGTTATTATTTAACAGAAAAATATAATCCGGATGATGAGTTTAGAGTACCAGTAGGACACTTTGGGGAAGAATGGGATACACCAAATAAATGATAACAATAAATGATGTAAAAGTATTTGATTTGGATCCATATATAGATTCGGAGGGATCGTTAGTTTCAGTTGAGTCTGCAATAGATGTGCCATTTAAAATAGAACGGGTTTTTTATATTTATGGAGTTCATGATCAAGAGGACAGAGGAGAACATGGCCATCATACTACTGAACAAGTTTTAATATGTTTAAATGGGCAGGTAAAGGTTTTATGTGATGATGGAACGGATAAAAAAGAGTGGATATTAGATAAACCAAATGAGGGACTCTATATACCAAATTTGATTTGGGATGAACAAACTTATTTAACATCAGATTCTATTTTATTGGTATTTACAAATACATTGTATGATCCATCTGATTATATATCAGATTATGAAGAATTTAAGAAGTTAAAGGTGGGATTATGAATATATTAATTACTGGAGGGTGTGGTCATATAGGTTCATATTTGATTAGAAAGTTGCCGTTAAAATATAAAATTACGGTTGTTGATAATTTATTGACTCAGAGGTATTGTTCTTTATTTGATTTGGATAGAAGGATAAAATTTATAGAAAAGGATATAGACGAATTAACAACAGAAGATATTATTGGAACTGATATTGTTATACATTTAGCAGCAATAACGAACGCTGAAGGAAGTTTTAAAAATAAAGAAGAAATAGAAAATGTTAATATTGTTAAAACCGAAAAATTTATAGAGTTGTGTCGGAAAGTAAGGATTCCTTACTTTGTATTTCCATCGACAACGAGTGTTTATGGAGTATCAGCTGATGTTGTTTACGAAGATGATGATTCAGTAATAAATCCACAGAGTCCTTATGCAGAAACTAAAATTAAGATTGAGAATTTTTTAAAGATCCAAAATGATATGAATTATCTAATTTTGAGATTTGGTACTATTTTTGGTAATAGTGTAGGAATGAGATTTCATACGGCTATAAATAAATTTTGTTATGAAGTATCACTTGGAAACCCATTGACTATTTGGGGGCAAAATTATGAACAAGTTAGACCATATCTTGGATTAAATGATGCAGTCAGAAGTATAATTCATTTTTTAAATAACAAGGAATATTTTAATCAAACATATAATATTGTAACAGGCAATTATGAGTTGAGTGATGTAGTTAAATTAATAGAAAAGGTCACAGGCAAAGTAGAGTTGAATATGGTAGATACTCCATTATTAAATCAATTTACTTATGATGTTAGTGATGATAAAGCTAGAAAAACTGGTTTTAAACCAAAAGATAAGTTAGAAGTTTTTATAAAAAAGACATTAAATATGTTGGATAATTTAAAGTGATAGAATTATTTAATATAAATAACCATATAATAGATACTTCAGAGTTTTCTAATTTATTACATGACGATATAGTAGTTGAGTTTGAAAAAAAGATTGCTGATTATGTTGGGGCTAAATATGCATGTTCTGTTAATAGTGCTACGAACGCCATATATTTGTCATTACTTAACAAGGATGTTACAGTTAATCTTCCAAGTATAATACCACCTGTTGTGGCGAATGCAATATTGACAAGTGGTAATTATATAGAATTCATAGATAATGTTAATTGGGTAGGGAATTCTTATGTTTTATATGAATTTAGTGATTATAAAATTATAGATTCAGCACAGAAATTAAAGAAGAACCAATTTAAAAAAGAATGTAACCCACAAGATTTAATGATATTTAGTTTTTATCCAACTAAACCATTGGGTGGTTCTGATGGTGGAATGATTGTAACAGATGATTATGAAAAGTATAAATGGTTTAAGAAAGCTGTTTTGAATGGATCTACATATTCTGATGACAGTTGGGGCAGAGATATATCTTTTCCTGGTTATAAAATGTATATGAATTCTATTCAAGCTAAAATACTTTTAAATAATTTTAAATTCTTTAATAAAAAGATGAGAGTACTTAAAAAATTAGTAAATACTTATAATGAAGAATTTGGGTATAATAATACCAGTCAACATTTATATAGAATAGAGGTTGTAAATAATGAAAAGTTTATTAGAAATATGAAAAATGTTGGAATATTATGTGGTATACATTATTCAGCTCTTCATTCTAATCCAATTTATACAAATAATAATTGTGGATATGAAAATATACATTTTGATTGTCCAAAATCTGAAAAAATACAAAAGAGAACCGTAAGCTTACCAATGAACGAAACCCTTTCATTTTTAGAATTAGAGTATATAATAGATAAAGTAAAAGAATTATCATGAAAGGGACTAAAGGAATGTATGATGTTTATTATTCAACGGGTGGTGGTTCTATGGTATATGGTGGAAGTGATGTTTGGGTTAATAATTGGTTACGAGAAGTAGCCCCTAAACTGAATCATCCATCTAAATTATTAATTCATCGCCGTAGACCTGAAAATATAAAAATTAAATATGATAGTCCAATAGAGATTGTTTGGCAAGGATATGACCCTCGTGGATTTGAGGAAACGATAAAAAACGCAAGAAAGATTCATATCTTACACGGATATTATACACCACATAAAGTAATAGAGTATAATAAAGATAAAATAGAAT
>Ga0208299_1001236_pt1 | contig 19637 bp, 6 predicted proteins | sample 15_taG_FD_184089 | JGI IMG/M metagenome (GOLD analysis project Ga0208299, IMG submission 184089) | Marine viral communities from the Subarctic Pacific Ocean - 15_ETSP_OMZ_AT15312 metaG (SPAdes) (version 2) | ecosystem: Environmental > Aquatic > Marine > Oceanic | place: Pacific Ocean | collected...
GTACTAGTGGCGTCGGCCGATATACCAATTTTTTCAATGAATGACTCTCGATTAACTGTATTTGTTACGGCGGCGCCAATGTCGGAATAATTGTAATAATGTATAATATCTGTACTTAGAGGGTAACCAATCGTGAAACCAGAAGAAGATATCGGCTCTATAATCGTGGTATTCATACCAACAAAATCAGTCGGAGCCCAGTGCCCTGGGGCCGCGAGGGTCGCGTAATCCTCTTTAGTTCGGCGCTCCCCAGAAGTAATTACCGAGCCCGCGTCACTCGCGCTCACGAAGTTAAGTGCCGCGATGAGTCCCGCTGAGGTTGATACAAAGCCATCATACGGTAGATACCCTAAAACGTCCGTATTTGTGGTTTCATTAACAAACCTATTGTGAGAGGCTGTGATCCAAGCATATTGATAATCGGATCTCGGAATCATGTGTTGAACATAATAATTATCAAATGTAGAGGCCGTTATAACATTGGTAGTGGTGTTTTGAAACTCTAGGCGACGAAGAATATTTCTGTTAGTCTTATGAAAACTAGCCGTATAATTAATTGTATACCCGGCCGATATATCAACGGTTTCGTCAGACGAACCGGAACGAAGACCAAAACGCTCGCTTCTTTCTGTTAAGAGGGTTTGGAGTGGCTGCCTAACTGTTGTATTTCTATAGTTCAAGCTGTTGTATGGAGAATATTGGCCCGACTCGTAATCTAGGCCGGGGCCGCCAATGGTATCACCAGCAACCTCTGGTCCGCCTGGGGCTGAGAAGCGTTCCACAATAACGTGCTCTCTGCGCGTCCTAGTGGGCTTAGCGTAGTCCACAAGGCCCCCGACATACCCAAGCAGGTCTGTCGTGACGGACGCCGTAGAGAAGCCCTCAGACTTCACAAACTCACTGTTGTTTGTCCGGCGATCTGATGTCTGAACGATTTCATACCGCTTGTTAAAGTTTCCAAGCTTAGCCGAAGCAGTAGTGTGCTGAATGTTCTTGATATTAAACGGACGTTTGGCGATTTGATCTCTGCGGTATTGTGGGGAAGTAGAAGGCCGAGTAAAGTTATAATCATTTGACCTAAATATCCCACTAGCAAGGCTCCACGCTTCTGGTCTATTCGCTGAGGAGGTTAGAGACGGATCAACAGTAGGGTTTATGTGTCTGTGTCTGTGGCCTCCAACATGCTCTTGCGGGAAAGGGCCTTGCATTGGTACATCGTAGTCATCACCATATGAATCATTATGAAGACCAGCATATTCGAGGCCACTAGTGCTTGATCTGTAGCCAGTGGTCCCGGCGGAGGAACTATAAACTACAGCGGGAAGACCTAGCTTGCTTGTAATAAAACTAGTCGAATCTGAGTTCTCGGTTCCAAGTTGCGCGTCAAACTTACGCTTTGTTTGTATAATCGGGAGGCCGGCCTCGGCGATGTCTATGTCCTTAAAACTTCCCCTGGAGGCATCATATCTTGCCGCTGTTGAACCGCGCTTAGCGATAGAGAAAAGAGCGTCGGGCTTTTGGCCTCTAGAATAATTATAGCCACCACCGACTTGTGTTGGGAAGTCAACGGTCATTTTGAGGGGTGTTACAAATCTTCGGAGAGCGTAAGTAGAGCCTTTGTAGATGCCTGTTATGCCAGCACCTGTATTAAATTCTTGAGCGGAGGCTGAGTTGAAACTTAGAATAATATCGTTGAGTGATTGGCGGGCGGTATCTATTAGAGCAGAGGTGGTAAAATCGGTATTCGAACGGGCTGCTCTTTCTTTCCACCACTTTGCACTGGTGGCTTCTAGGCTGTTCAGGGGAGCGTGTCCGAATTCCCAGTTATATGTTAGTTCATTGATGCCTTTGACCCTTGCTTCTAATACCGCTTCGTCCGCGCCAAAACGAGCGTTGCCCTTGTAATCTAAGAATGGATATTGATGACGATACTTGTTTCTTCCAAGAATATGATCCTCCACCACAACTCGTATTTCTTCCGAAACATTCGCAGAGGCTGGTACCAACTGCTGTAAGAAGATTGCCAGCGAGGAGTCAATCCATTTGTAATAATCAATGAATTTATCAAGATCGGGTGTATTCTGTATTTTTTCAAAGAAAAGCTGCTTTAATAACCTTAAACCCTTGTATTCTCCACGATATTTGTGAGTTATTTCACCGATTAAGTTGTTAAATTCAAGAATAGTGCCGAAAGAATTGATCATTTCTTGGGAAACAACACCATACATACTCTTTTCGAAGGCGAAGAATGTCTGTGAAACGGCTGCGTCCCGTGGGAAAAGTTCATCATCTCGCGAAAGCACATTAACCGCATCTTCTGTACTAACAACTTCTGGAAGTCTTTGTTTAGAAGCCGCTATATATTCTTTGCTTATAACATTAGTAGTTGAAGTCGCATTGGGGAAGTAAGCAACACCCGCATATTGGTTCGCTATAATGTGTGATACATCCCCGTCGTTGCTGTATCTACCTTGTAACGAAGTCGAGCCAGAAGAAGCATCTTCAACTGTAAACGCGCCGGTCGCATCGGAACCTGTAACTTGCGAAAAATCCCAATGCAAAGCCAAAGACGCCATTTCAGGAATAGTTTGATTATCAACGGTAGTACCGGAAGAGTCTGCCGTAAAGAATATATTTCGACTTGGATGTAAGGTACCTATATTATCTGGATCTTTGGCATGGTGCTTAGCAGTTTCGTCATCCAAGTAGGAGGCCCAGTGTCGTAGTGAAGATGCCTTGATATCACTGTTGGTGACGACGGTACCGGACGCGTTGGTTCGATCGGCGCCGACATAATAGCGCCGGTTGGCAGTTAAATATCCGTTGCCCAAAGAACTGGCGGTTAAAGAAAACTCGTTTCTAACCACGCCGTGTTCAACGTTAACACCATACCATTCTAGCTTAACATTGCCGGCGGCGGAGGATCCAGAAATACCAGGGGCTGCGGGCCAAAACTTATTTTTTAACCTAACGGCAAAGTTCCATTTCTGATTATCATAAACATTACTATAAACCGAACTTGTTAAAGAAAAGTCCCCAGTTCGCGCTTTTAAGAGAAAACGAACGTCTTTTGAATTTGCGGCCGTTCTAATCGCATACATCTGGAAACCATTGTCGACGCCGGCGGCTTTCCAATCGAAATCAGCGGGAGCGTCGTGAGCCTCGTGGCAACCAAATATCGAAGAACTTAAAAATAAAGTTTGGAAGTACGCCGGACTTGAAAAATCAAACTTTTTTGGAAACACAACTTCAATTTCAGCCGTATTAGCAAGATACTGGCTTGTACCAGAAACGAAAGTTATGCTATTAGTTTCAGTCTCGGTTGCGGACGAACTTTGATACACGGTACCGTTAAAATGATCTGTGCGGTTAAAGTCTACATAATTTTTACGAACTGCCGTAGAATAGCTTGTATCCTCAAACTTAAATGTTGTATTATTTCCGTAAGCATTAAACTTTACTACTTCGTCTCCTATTCCATAGCAACGAATAAGATTTCTAAAGGCCTTTTCAGTGCCCTTCGACTTATACATATAAATGAGGTTGTTATAAATGTTTTGATAAATAAGGTTTTTAACTTCATTTATATCCATATCGTATTTTCTATCGGATCGCCGGTTGGCGAATCTTTCAAGAAGATCGGCATCAACAAATATTTCTGGGACTGCTAAGCCTCTGGAACTTAATAGATTTCTTGTAAAAGGCGCGGGCTTATAACTTGAGCTTAAATAAGTGTCGTCTGCTAGGGTTGGTAGTGCTTTTATTTGAAGGTTGAGAGTATCGGCATAGGAGCCAATAATCTGGGTTAGTTTTTTAAGTTCGTTCGAACCTTCAAGTTCATCATCATTAACAATCCAACTGGGAATAGAATCTAAAATAGAGGACTGATTTTGGTCATCATACATACTGCCTGTTGCCGAATATGTATTATAGTGTGATATGACATCCGGATGGAAGGAATAAATAATCGGATCTCTGTATTCTTCGGCTGTAACAGAAGCGGAAACCATGGCCGAGCCTGTGTTTCTAGAGTTCACGAGGGCGTTGACGGCACGATAGTTTACATAAATACCGTTTGAGATCCTTCCAGAATAATCTAATATTTTAGAATCAATTGAGCTTGTACCGGTAATACCTTCATTAAATTTGTAATAAACACCCAATTCTGCGTTGGCTATCTCGTTGTTTGTTCCGCCCCTAACTTGAGTCCACCAATTGTTCTGAATGTCTTTTTCAGATCGTTTTGATTTCCAATACCTGAATTCATCCATAGATGCGGACAGGGCGCCGGCGCCGATGTAGTTCGCTGGGACCAAGGCGCCAATAGAGTGTGCGTTCCCAGATGGACTAGTTTGAAGGGCGCCGATGAACGCGTTCATAGAGCCGGTTATTTCACCAAAAGTCGTTGCGGAAGTGATGGTCCTGTTCAAAATTCCGTCGACATAGGTGTTCAGCGTCGAGGTAGAAGAATCAGATTCTATCGTAACAGCATAGTGGTGCCAATTGTTATCAGCTATAGACGCTGTTGTATGCGCGGATGTAAGAAGAGAGCCATCGAGGACGCTCGATCCAGAAGCAAAGTGAATTCTTAAGGGATCCAGGCCAGTTACATCTACGCCCGATCCAGTTAACCAAATCGCCAGCCGGCCATAGCCGGGGTTGGGCGAATACACGCCGGTATCGACACTAGAGGTCCCCTGGCCGTTCCAGAGATCGAAAATTACCTCTTTCTCGGCACGGTCGACGTTAAAAGCGGACTTCTTTAGCCAAAACTCTACTGTTATGCCCTTAGAGGGGTCTGCTTTTAAGTTAGATTCGCGGGTGCCGACGCGGCCGAGAGCTAGTGTGCCGTCTGTTCCGTAGATGTCTGTATCATAATAATTTGATCCCGTAAAAGTAAGATGTAGTTTACCTGTGGGCATGCCACCTGATGCAGTATGTGGTCCGCCGATAACCTTGATATATTCTCGATTTACCTCCGCCGGAGTCGTCCAATCACTAGCAAGTGCCGTGGTGGCCGGGTAATTTGTCGAAGGGGTTTGGAAGGTGATATATCCGGTGGTTCTGGGATATTTCTTTTCTAATATATAGAGATCGAGATAATTTGATTCGTTTAAGAATTCAGTTATCTCTTCCTCGGAACCGTCATAGGGATATTGATTTGTTATTCTATTAAATGAATCTTCATAATAGGATTGAGCGGATCCGTAGGTAACAAAATTGTTCGGGTCTCCAAAATCAATTTGTGGGATAAACCTATTGATTCTTTCGATCTGCTCTCTTACATTGTCCGCAGATTCAAGCTCCGGAGCATTTTTAACGACCTCTTCTTCTAGATTGGTTGATGTTAAAAAGTCATTTGGCTTGTTAGAATCAAATAGTTTTTTAATGCTCATGCTAAACTCTGCCTTAATTATTCAACTTTAAACTTAAACGTTTCTGGTTGGCCAACCCAACTACCGATATCCTCGTTATAAAATGCTAATTTTATTCCATACATATAGCCTGGCTCCAGCATAGAAATGTCTAAATCAAAGTAGGAACCCGATGAATCATATGATACAACCGTATGTCTTGTGCTGCCTGTTCCAAAAGGAACCACCTTTAAATCATCTATAACTCTGTATATCTCGTATGAACCGCTTTCAATAACCTGAACTTGTGGTGTTGCAACCGCTTTGGTATAAATAGTTGGGCTCCAATCTTTTTGGCGAGTGTATATCCTAAATCTGGCTGTCTCATCTGAACGATAGAAATTCCTAAGATCAGTTATCGAAGTAACATAATTATTAGAAGGAGCAATTGTTGTTGTTTTTACTACTACCGGATCAAATGAGCCGGTCTGATATTGGTTACTATCGCCAGACGCCGACAAAATCGAGGATCCGCCCTTAAACCAGACATCATATATTGTTGATACCGGGGTTGCTGCGGATGTGAGGGCGACGGAGGCCTTGTAGATCCCTGTCGACACATTCGAGCCAGTAACTACCCTATTCAGGGCCGCGGCGGATACATGTGTCCCATCAACAACCAATTCTAAAGCAGAACCAGAAGGCGCCGTATCATCAGAAGAGCCCGAATAAAAACTTACATATATGTTTCCGGTTCCTACATCTGGGATGTTTCGGAGCTTGCCGCGGAAATAGTTATAAAGATAGATAGTATTTAAGTTCTCGGCGGCAGTGGCCAAGGAACTACTATAATAGAAGTTGCCGCGGTCGTCCTCTATCGAAGAGTCCCATCGGGCCTCTATACAAGGCTTCTTAAAGAAGAATTCTGTTCCGCGGGCAAAAAACTTTTTAGTATAATAAGAACGAGCGGCACTTTCATAAGTATTTGATACAAATATGCCGACGCCGCGGTCAGCCTTCCAGCCTAGATTGGATGATGACAACCACTGTTCTACTATGGTGGTAATATCGACCTCTATGTCTTCTACTCCGCTATCAAAAGAAGCCGTGAACGAAGACGAAAGATCTGTATAATAATCTCCGCCGGCGGTGGTCCAAAGGGTGTCCGATTGTCGTTCGGCCCAGTTTGAACGACCGATGTCCTTGTACCTCTCCATATCTAAGCCGGCTCCTTCGGTCCAAGCACCATTAACTGCGGATATGTCCAAGGAATATGATTTGGGAAGCGTTTGGCCGTGAGAAGCGTTAAACAACCTAAGATAAAAACTCACACTCCCACTAGCCGGTATCGAGCCGGCTGTTCGATCTGACTTTATTGAATTTGTAGAAGCGGAAGTACTGAATTCTATGAGAATACGGGACTTTTCTGAAGAGTAGCCAGCGCTTCCAGATGTTTGGCCGTAAATAGAAAACACCTCAAGAATATCCGAAGCGCCCATATTAGAGGATGACGCGCGCGTGGTTAAATTTTCCTTGAACGCGTTCGTAATAGTATTGTCTGTTTTAGCATAATATCTTTTAATCGCCATTATTTTACGGTCCCTTTGATATCTATTTTGGGAAATTTAATTTCTAATATAACATTATCTGGAACGGATAAATATCTGCCATCTAATGACATATACTTATCAATATTTATAAAGGAAGTCGAATAATTGCCACTGGTTTTATTCACCAATTTCACATCTTTGGTGTCGACTACCCCCCGAACTTTATTCAACTCGGTATATACGTCGGTCAGGTAAAAGCGTTCTCCAATAAACATTTGTGTGGTTTCATATTTTCTCCTCAATGCTAAAATGGTGCTGTCCAAAACCTCATATTTGTTGACTGCCTCGCTCGAAACAACACTAAACTCAATACCTATATTAACTATCTTGGCGTCTAAAATATCCACCGTATCATTGATCATACGATAACGATTTAGGTGTATTTTTAAATTTTCTTTTATTGCTGAATTTGTTTGTATAAGTTTGCCGGTGGCATTTTCTGAAATAGTATATATGTTAAGATTTCTCTTGAGAGAATCCTGATCCCTTATAACTCTGCAACGCTTGACGGCGCCGAGATAAGACGGCATGGCATAGGTTATGGCTTCATAATCAGTAGAAGTGACGGCGCGGTTTTGTGCGGGAAAAACATTCAGGGCCTGGTTTCTTATTTCCTCGATTGTGGCCCTTCTGATAGACCCCACTATTGGTTCTTCGTTAGAGCACTCCAGGGTCGCAATTACATCCCTAGCTGCTGTAGTAAAAGTGATTGTTGGATCGTTGAATTCATACACGGGGTTCAATATTTTATTAACCGCTCCGACTCTCGCGTTGGCTTGGCCACTTGTATTCTTTCGATAAGTTATTGTCAAAGTGGTATTGGCCGGGCCAATCCCAAGTTTATCTGTGCCGAGAAGATCCGAAGGGTCGAAAGCCGTGTCGACAACGTAGTCCTTTGCGTGCCTCTGTAAAACAAGGTTCGCGGGCTCGGCCAGGGTTGGTGCGGAAATTTCTTTGTCAGAGCCAAATCCAAACTGAAGCGTGATGCCGCGGCGGTCTGTTTTAGTTATGAAGCGCCTGGCCGCCACGAAGGGACGAAGCAACGATGGGGCGTTTTGTCTAGTATTAGAATCCCTATTTGGAACCGATTTATATACCACGTCTTGTGTTAAGTATTCAACTTCAAAATACTCGTGACCCTCAGAGTCGAAAACGCTGACAATCTCAACGATGTTAGGGTTACCCAGCCTTACTGTCCTAAATTTTTCAAAGTTGCCGATTGTAAAAGTATCGACATTATATTCGCCAGAGATAACCTGTCCTACAGCCTGAATGGCGTAATCAGTTGGGTTTGATGTCGTTGCACTAACTCGGCCGGCGACTACACTATTGCTTGGATCGTCGAATCTTACATCTTCGGTTAAAATAAAATTCGTGCCAGGGCCTCCCACTGTCGTGCCTCTTTTCAATATGGGCACATAGTTAGGATTTGGGCCTAGGCCGGTTGAGTTGGCCGGGACGAGAACATAAAAAGATACCATACCGGTCGTGGAAGCAGGGCCCCTATATTTATATCCCATGCTTTCAGCTAAACGAATTATATTTTTTTGTTCTACGGCCGTGTCTATGTAAGATTCATTAATTTGATAGTCTAAGTAAAAAGACATTATGTCGCCAACATAAGCGACCGTATCCAACATCAGGGAACCAAATGAGGCTTCGCTAAAGTCTTTAAAAGTTTCCGGGTAATAACGTTGCGCGTAATTAAGCAGATCTTCCCTAATAGAGTTATAATCTCTGCTAGTGTATCTGATCGGTACATTTCTCTTGGCCATTCGAATACGTCTCCATTTATTAAATAGTATTTTATATGTTTTTAAACTCGAACGGGAATAGTTAAAAAGATATCAGAGACGCTTATAGCGGGGACAGAGTATTTAATTCCGACCAAAAGTGCTGTCTTATCTGTTTCTCCCGATATGGTCGTGGGACTGAGAACCTGAACGTCTTTCAAATTTACATATGGAACATATCTATTTATCTGGTTTTGTATTCTTTGTTTGAGGGTCGCAGCCACGGAAGAAGTATTTTGCTCAAAAAGATATCTCCTAATCCCAACTCCGAAATCTGGTATCATCATTCTTTCGCCGGGTGAGGTTAAAATAACCATCTTTATGTTCTGTTCTGCCATAGACATAATATCTTTATTGAGGCCATACGCCCCATCAGTCTCGTCTATTCTAAGTGGTAAAGCAACCGATAATCCTTGAGCCATTGTTTCTCCTCCTAATCCTCACACTCTTCGCCAGCCATATTATAAGGCCTGGTGAATATTCTTCTACCTCTTTGCCACCATCTCAAGCCGTCTTCGAAATTAACTCTTGGCCGTAGTGCGTCTCGAATACTTGTCGCGCGGTCTGGATGGCCATATCTGTTTTCGTTGTTGAAATCAATGGCCTGGGCCGCATTATAAATAGTGGAAAACACATCTCTTGCGACTTGTCTAGACTTCTTGAAAGCGTTCGGGCCTCGAATCCATACTCTAAACTTCTTGCCCTGGCGGCCGCCGGGCTTCTCCCACAAGTCTCCGCCATCGCTTGGGTACCCAACGTTTCCAATAGAATCATAAAAGCCCATAATATTATAAATAGCCAATATAGACGTAAATCTTGGAAGTGGGAAAATATATTTAAACAAAAACTTATATTCTACAGTTTTTACTAATTCATCAATCAAACAATACACGTCATAAGAATCAGGATTGAATAGAGTAAAATCTTGATCTGGTATAGGTAGTTCAGCAGAAGCAATGGGTATCAAATATCTAGCGCCTGTGGGGCTGGCCAGGTTGAAAGCCTTTTTATTCATTACTGTTTCGCCAGATATTGTGTTAACCAAGCCCTTAAACGCTGATATATTTTTGTCATCTTTGCTTGGCAAATAACATATTCTAAGCCCAAACTTCCAACCTATTATTGGAATTTCGTGTGTATGGCCGTCATCCTCGGGATCCATTTCCGCCCTTTCGAGCACCCCGTTCTTGATTTCATGATAATGCTCGTTGCCGTAAGCATCAGCGTGGATTGAAGACCTACCATCTCCAGTATCATCTATTTCATAGGTGTGTGTGTGATCCTCTATTTTGTCAGTCTCTCCGATCAACAAGGGGTTACCCCAAAAATCAGAAATGTCACCCGTCAGTCCTTCAGCCTTCTTCTCTTTAACATATGCGTCCCAATCTTCAATATTAACAATATCATAGAGATTAGACTTCCTCTTCCTTACTTTTCTGGGGGCTTTCGTCTTATCTTCGATCCGGATATATTTCTCTAATACAAATGGCCAATCTCCCGCCATATCCTCAAAAGAAGAGCCCAGCATTTCAGCCATAGGCCCCAACCCGTGCTTTTTAAGTGTTTGTTGGGTACCCGACAGGCCATTGGGCAATTGGCCCTCTGTTATGATATAGTTGCTTGATATAGCAGGATCCGACATCACATTGAAAGGTCCGTTGCCATATACGCCGCCGCGGATCCAAAGATCATTTAATAAAAACAAATGATTTATATCATTGACAGAAGCGGGAATTCGTTGGCTAAAGTCCTCCTTTATCGCCTCAAATTCTTCCCTAATATATTTTTTCAAGAAGACCGTGGCTTCCGGTTCATACTCTAAAATAGTATCCTCAAAAGCGCGGGCCTTGGCCTTTTTGGCCGCGGTCTTATTAAAGCGAGAGCTGCCATAGCCTAGGCTAGCCAATTGCGATGTGGCAGGAGTTGAAATGGCGCGGCGAAAGAGACTCTGGCCTTTGATCGCGGCGTCCGACAATACAGCTAATTCGCCTTCATTCTGCCTATAAAACTTATCAACAGCCTTAACTATTTTATTTAAAGCATCGTATTCTTCCATGGACCCGTCGAGAAGGCCGTTAGTTGTCTCGGTTGGTTCCTCAATCTTCAGTATCCCAGAATCTACTTTTCTTACGACCACATTGACACACTGCTCTAAAAAGCGGCAATAATACTCGTCATCTGTTCGCCCAGTCCTAGCAACTCCGTCCTGATAAAGGCCTTGTTTAATTCTTTCAGCCGCGAAGGCCTGAAGTAGGTCGTCAAAATTTTGCTCCGTTAATCCGAACTGGATAAAGACTGGTACGGCCCTCAAATACATATCGAGAACATAAATCCTTATTATTGCTCTGATGGCGCCGTCGATATTACCGGCATCAAAATTTGTTAAAATTCTATCAAAGGGAGCTTCTTGAACACAAAGTGGATCATATTCTAGTCTGTGATCATTAAGAAGTTTACTCCCAAGTTCTGAAGATTGAGATGCCAGGGGTGTTAAATCGAGCAAGTGCCTTCTAGCCGGCTCGCATCCGTCGACTTCAGGTACCAGGGCTTGAGCAATATCCATCCATCCAGTATATCTCTGTTCTTGTACATAGAACGGGGGTGGTATCTTGTCAGGGAATAGCCTGCCTAAAGGGCCTCCATATGTTTCGTTATCTAGATATATAATTTCTGGTTCTTTGAAAGGATCATAGCCAAACAAAAATCCAGGTGAGATATATTCTAACCCGATCTGTTCTCTAGTCTTTTGCTCGCTTTTGTTTTGGTCTTCTAGCTCAGGCGGCTCCAAAAAGCCCGGATCGCTTTCTCCACCGTCGTCTTTTTCATTTGGGTTCATGTCAATTTTGCCGGTTGATATTAGGTTGGCCACTCTTCTCAAAAACCCATTATTTATGGCATCAAAATTACTGGAAACATTATTGCGTCCTTTTCCGGAGCCTTGGGCAAAGTGCTGACGAAGCTTTCCAGAATCTATTAAGTTATTAACCTCGTTCGCGTCTTCAGTGTTCTCAAGGAATATTTGAGCAAAATATCTAAAAAGACTTTCAACCTGAAAAGAGTCTGGAATATTAGCTGCGTCGTCGAGTTCTAAGCCGTCAATAAACTCTTGCACATCTCCGGTCGGCGCGTTTTGCGACTCTACATCATAAATTGTATAAATATATTCTCCTTCGTCTAATATTGATGCTGGGGGTATCGCTTCGGATCCCTCTTTCTTAAGTTGTTTCCTCAGTTTTTTGCCGCCTCCGCTTGGGGAGCGGTGTGTTTCCACAACCTTTAATCTATATTTATTGTCTTGTTCTAGTATACCCTCCTTATCAAATAAGTTATAATCATATTCCAAACTAAACTCATAAGATGCTTTGGCACCTGCGTCATCAGGATCATCAGGATATCCCTCGTATTTAAGCCTAACATCCGCAGATGAAGTATCGGGGAGTTCAAGTAGTCTATATTTCTCACCTTTTTCATAATATTCTACGAACGGTGTTTGACCGGTTCCTCCGCCATGGCCGGGACCTTTTCCTTTTTTGCCCACCCCTCCCAAGATTTGTTTACCTAAAAGGACCTCTCTTAGCAAGTCTTCTGGTGAATTCTTGCTAACCCAACCAGGCCTCTTATCCGGGTCGCCTTTTAAGAATATTTTCCGATCAAGAGCAACCATCAAGTCTGCTGCTGCTTGAGACCTCTTGCCGCCGCTTCTATCTTCTAGATCGTATGCTTTTATAAATGCTTTGACATACTTTCGCCTTCGACTAATTCTTACATCATTCGTATTGTGCGTTTTTTCAACATCATTAATAGCTGCTTGCACAGAAGGATATCCGCCGGGTGTTATAACCGTTTTAAATTCAGGCTCAAGATCCAACAAAGCTTTTGACATCCACGCGCCGACTGTAGGTGGAAAACCTCCCGTAGAAGCGCCGAACCACGAATTGCCTTTACCCTCATTTTTCGTCAGCTTGCTGCCATAGATGTCTATCGGTGCGGGCTGGAAGATTCCACTCTCGGGGTCCTTGATCGCGTTATCGCTAACCCATTCAAAAAACCCCAAGTCTGATGCATTGGGCGAGCCGAAGAACCTAACCATCCAATTATGTTTTTTCCACGGCCGGCCCTCTGTATCCGACATAATAGCGTTAATCATCCCGCCGGTACCGGTGAATGGATTAATCGGGCCCATCAAGTCTTTAATATGCCTCTCTTCAATTGGCATAAATAAAAGTGAACTAACCTGGCCGGCCATGTCCAGCATAACCGGGTCGATCGGATTATAGAATCCATTAGACGGGCACTCAGACGCGGGGTCTCCCACAATCGGAGGGAAGTCAGAAAACGGGCCGTTATTGAGCAAGTTGGACAAATCTTTAAGATCTTGCACAGCCTGGTCTTTAATATTATCTATCTGATTGCGGCACTCCTCTGTGCTCAATCCTTTTTGGGCCAACAAGTCACATCTAAGTTCATCAATTTTTTCTATGACCGCGGGGGGGCATGGTGAGACCGGATAATCCAAATCACCTGGCAATAATTCAGCCGCTAGTTCATCCATATTAGGAATAAAAATGCCCAATGCTGGGAAATATGTTAAAAAGGCATTCGGATCTGAAAAAATCTCTCGAATACACTCTGAATCAGAAGTAAGAGCTACTTCGATGGCCAACTGAAGCGTCTGTTCAGACGGATTCCCTTGGAGAAGCTCCAAAATTTGGCCTTGAGTGAGCATGACGGACAGATCATCAATAAAATCGGCCATCTCTGAGTTGGTAAGAGTCTCTAAACAACTTGCGTCGGGCCCGAGGGTAGAAAAAATACCTTGAAGCGCGTTATATAAATCGTCATCGGTGGCATCAGGACACATATTATCTTTCAAAAGATCTCTAAAATGGTCGCTTCCGTCGTATAAATCAAGTAAACTTGCGCCGAGCGTGGCTATAGCATCACACGCAAATTGACCAATCTTTTGTAAAATCAGCTTAAGGGCCGCCATCATAGCTGCCAACAACAAGTTTTTAATAGCTTCTAATACATTTTCATAAATCCAAGTGAATACATTAAAGTTGCCTTCGTCTGGCATAACACGTTCTGGTAGAGTTATGTCATGGTCAAATTTGCAGGTCTCCATATCTAGGCCAAATTCTAAAGTGGATAGAAAATTGTCTATTCTTGGATCCATCGCAAACGGCGGCGTTGGCTTACAAGGCAAATGCTTAATATAGGCGGCTACAATGGGGGCGCCGGGTAATTTATTGAGTTCATTAAGGAGCACATCAGCGCCGACGGCCTGAAGCATAGCATTCCTGTAAGCATCGACAAGCACCTTGTTGAAGCCAGCCAATGCTTGGCCGTAAGTGCCTCCAGAACCCGGGTTGTCGGAGCCGGCTCCACCAAAGGAGAAGGTATCACCATCGTATCCAACTCCAAATAGGCCCGGGTCTTGGCCTCCAGGGACGCCTCCGTAGCCCGGGCCCTCTTGGCGTGGAGGCGGTGGAGGCTCGCTGGCCGCCAAAGCATCCCTGATATCTTGGGTGCGTTGTTCAACTGCTTCTGATAGTTGCTTGAGTAGTTCCTCTGTTGCGAAGCCAGTTTCCGGTAGACCATGATCTCTCTGAAATTTTCTGATTACTTCTTCTGTTTCCGCATTATATTCCCTACCAGGCTCTATATCATAACCAAGATAAAGCATGGTTTGTTCCAACGCTTCTATATCATCTCCGGGAGCGAGATGGGGATCCCAGCCCTCAAAGCCCTCTGGGAGGTAATCTTCCACGTCTTCCGGGGGGCTGTAGTCCTCTGCGGCCTCTAGGAGTTCTTCTATGGCTGCTTCGCCGGAATCTACTAATAGATTCTCAATCTCTTCGGTGGAGTAGTCTTTGTACCAGTCGCTGTAATCTATGTCGATCCCCGACCTTCCAGTTAGTTCCACATACGCTGCGATCGCATTTTCTCTTCTTTTGTCTTCTTGTCTGGTTTCTTTCTTCTCTTTTTGGGAGAATCCGGGCCCAGAATAACTGCCCGTTCTAAATTCCACCTCCCACGGTGCTGGAAGGCCTTTAAGATCATCTGCCAAGGTGTTAAATATTTTCTGTTGCTCTTCAGGAGGCAAACCCAGGAACACTCTTTCAAGATGAGCATCACTCATCGACTTGAATGCTGCCTCGGTTAGCGCGCCCAGAGCAGAGTCCTCGCCCATACCTTGAGCGACACAATCAACTGCCTTCATAGTCAAAGCTAGCCAACCACACCAACCAAGCCTGTTGTTTATACGTTGCCATAACAGTTGTTCTGCATCTTTGGCTGATTCTCTATAAGACTCGCGGCGAGATCCGCGGTCGCCTTTTTTATATTCATAGTCCGCGCCGCCAGTGATTACGGTGCCGCCGGGCTTTACGGCTGCGCCGCGGCGCTGGGCGCGGTTGAGCTGATTTCCTTTCTGCTTCGCCGCGCTCTCCTGAGACCGGAAGGCCTTCATTCCAACTTCTCTTTCTATTTCCTCCAGAATCTTCGCCAACTGGGGGTCATCAGTGGCCACTTTTCTCTTATATTCTGCTAAAACTCGATCTTTTTGTTTCTTAAGTTCGTCTTTAAAATCACCATATTGTTCTTTGGATATGGCGCCTGTTCTGTGTCCCGTATTAGCGGCTACATCGCTGAGTGTTTTTCTTTTTTCGGCTTCGGGATCCTCCTTCCTGTTCCAGAAGGGGCCGGTCTTTTGAGGCTTCCCACTTCTTCTAAACGCCTTGTCACCCTCCCCCAAGGCGTCAAGCTCTTCCTGAGCTTCCTCTCGGGTTTTACAAGTATCTTTGGCCATTCCTTGTAATATAGCATCCGGCAAGCCTAAAGCAAGGCCGCTTAAGGTGTTCATAAAATCATCGACCGTAGAGTCGGAAAAGGTCGAATCTCCTAGACAACCCGCCATGGATGGGTCGTTCGCGAGTGTATCAGAACTTCCTCCGTATGACACCTCTAGCCGCGGGAACGTGAAAGTAGTTACAAATTCTAGCCATGGCATGGCTTCGCGGGCCTGGAGAGCGAGATCCATCTCTGGCAGGGCTCCCACATAATAAAGTGTTCTAGATCGACCAAAAGGAGATAATTTCACAAGGTCGTTAAATAATCCCTTAAATCTACCATTTTTGCTAATAATAATATTATCACAACCTGGCTTATTAAAGATAACCTGCCTTAACTCTAACTTATTTTTCTTCGGTTGCTCAAACTTAAAGGATATCTTTTCTATTTGATTAAACCCCCTAAATGAAAAACCATGGTCTTTTACAAAAGCATTTACATTATCTCTAAAATCAATAAGTTTGTTTGCTTCCTCGTTCAAGTCTAGGAGTTCTCGGTTGCCCGATCCAACGTTAACCAAACTTCCGCCATCAATAGTAGTCCAGCGAGCCAATTGGCGACCATAAAAGTTCAAAGCGTGAATCGATCTTCTAAACATTGGATAGAAATCTTCAGCCTGAATCGTACATTCTAAATTGGTTTCGAACTCGGTATCCGGCTCAGTGATGGCCCTAGATGGTATTCTGTTGAGATATTCTACTGAAAAAGATATAAGAATTCTTGTTCGGCCTTTCTTCTGGATGGGTATATGATATTCATATTCAGTATACCTCATCAACTCTTCAACAACATCTCTTTCGTCTGCGATTAATTCATATCCCGGGATTGGCTCTGGTATGAGTGCTTGTAGGCCGACTGCGGCAGCGCCACCGGCTGCGGCGCCGCCGATTGTGGCGCCGGCTGCCGCGAGCGCGCTTGTTCTCGCCCCTAGGACGGCGCCAACGGTGGCGCCGCCGATGATGGCCATCAACCCGAGTCCAGAACCTAATTTGTCGGTTACATCTTTTCCTGGTGGCTTTCTAACATAATAATATACTGTGGCCACGTCGGATTTATTAAAATAATCCAACATTAGGCGGATACCTTCTTCTTTCTTTTCTTTTTGGAAGGCGGGATCTTTTAAATCTGATTCCTGTGGACCCTTTGGTTTTGCTGGGGAGGGTACCGCTATTATTATACTCTGGAAACACCGTTTGCCGTCAAAGAATGTCTCGCCACCTTTCATCAAAGTATAATCTGGCACATACGCGTATTCATTTGGGCGGCAAACGGCGCAAGGATCCGGGTCCTCGCCCGGCAACAACGGGTCACATTCTAAAAATTTAAATTCGGGAATGACTGCTGCGGCGCCTGCTTCAGCGTCAGCGTCAGCGTCAGCGGCGGCCTGGCCGGCGAGGTAGTCATTCAGCTCCGCTGGCGTAAGGCCGGGCTTTCGGCGCTCTTCTGGATTTGGGAAAGCACTAGACGCGGCTTTTTGTAGTCTATTCTGATCACTTCCAGAATCCAGTCCGGACTGATCACCCTCTAGTGAATCATCCGCGAAGGGATCGATCGAGGTTCTTCCTTGTTTGTCTTTTATTCCCATTAGTTTGTCCTATTGTGCCGGCTATTAATATATTTCTTTCCAGAAACAGATAAATAATTTAGTTCCAAATCTGTTAATTTCAACGCTTGTAAGCGGAGTTCGTACATTGCTTTATAAGTATATAACACGAAGGATAAGGTATCTACAATATCGTCAAGACTCGGAATCGCACTTCCGCCACCCACGCTAATCACAGCTTTCGCTGATATCGACGGACCAGCAATATACATAATCCCTTTACAAATTCCCTGTAAGATAGCATTCAACCTCATTATTCTTTTTGTTATTGAAACCAATGCCTCTTCTAGATTATATCCTTTTGGGATTGGCTGAAGATACTGTATCTGATTTGGCTCTTTGAAGACAGCGGGGAGCAGCCCATTAATCACATCCCTGTTACCTGCGATCAAATCAATACCATACGTTACATCAAGTTTACCATCTAAAGAGTTTCTTCCCGGGGGGGCTTTTCCGGTGACTAGTTTAATCCCCTTCCTAGCCATAATTCTAACGGAATCTGCCTTTATTCCAATCGCAGAATCGGCAATTGATTGGCCGACACCTCCAGGGCAGAGATCAAAATAATTATCAATATCTGCTCTTTGGGAAATATAAATTCTTGCAGCGTCTCCTGGCTTATCATTGTTCATGGAGCCAAAGCTTTTATCAGCCTTGCCGCGGATCCACTCCCCTGTCAGCAAGTTTCTCCTTCCTTTTTCGCCCGGGTTCCAGCCCTGAAGGCCAACGACGAGATCTATCGCGCCGGATCGAGTATGACCCCTGCCGCCATAACCTGAGTCCTGCCCCAGGTTTCTGTCTCGACCAAGAATAATCCTTGCGTTATTTCCGCCGACGGGATTTTCCACAACATATTCAGATGACGCGGCAGTATATTCCGGCTGTTTTTCGTTCATGACGGTATTGTCAAGGCCGGCCGTAGGATCTTTACTTAATTTTCCATCATCATGGGCTAGCTTTTTTTTCTTAGCTTCGAGACCTGGATCTTCCGGGCCTGGTGTTCTTGGGTCTATTTTAGTTGGGTCAAATGCCATTTCTTTTCCTATGTTGCGGAGGTCTCGAAGCCGGGGTCATCGTCAGGGTATATATCCTGCTCATTTGATGTATTGGGGGGCTCGGGCGGCGCCGATTCGCCGCCATGTGCATATAGCGAGCCAGGTGTAACTCCTACATGAAAATGATCAGACTCGGCAAGAGGTTTAACCTTAACTCCATATACACTCATTCGTGTACCGGAAGCTGTAATAATATCAGCTATAGATTCTGTGAGTCTAAGATCCACTGCTTCGGCCGGCACTTTCAAATGAGACTGGAAGTTAGCTCCGTATTTTTGAACCCAATAGGCCGAGGCCTCTGACCGGCCGGCGGGGGACACTCTATTTGAAGCACTGTCGTAATTACTCGTGAATATATTACCAATGGTCGTGGCCATAGTGTCGTCTGTATAAAGATTAATAAGATATGCATTGCCACCAAAAAGCCCGCCTTCGCGAGCCCAATTATTGGCCATAGCGCTTATTTGATTATCAACTGACCGATAAGCACTAGTAACAACAGGTTGCGGTAGTCCTTGTTCCGCGGCGATCTCGCCACATATTTCTAAAAAGGTTTGTACCGCTTCAGAGATCGGGCCTTTAACGCCAGGCTTAGACTGTACACCCGGAATTCCCAGGATCCCCTCACCATAATCGCCGGGCGGCATTACTTGAGAAGGCCCATTATTATAGGTGCCAAAAGCACTAATAAACGGCTCTGGAACGGTGGGATCCCGGTTGGCTGCCACTAATTTGATTACTTTTCCTACTGTATAATTTGAATCATAAAATTCCACCTGTACCACAGATCCCGCCATAACTCCTCCAAATCTTATTATGTTTTCTCTTGTTTGTTCGGCCAACTCAAACACGGGAAACCTTAGAACCGCATCCAATTGCGATTCCGGATCGAAGTAATCTGCTGGGGAAGGGAGATGGTCGTGGAGCCCAGGAACCATACAAACAAATCTTGGTTGTTCAACACCGGGTGAAAGACTTGGAAAGATCTTATAAAGCAAAGTGTTCTCATCGTTAGTCACACCAGCAAAAAGTACAATCGCATCATATCTTCTTGCGGTCGCGTACCGGTTTGGTCTCATCACCTTTTTAAGTGATTTCCTATAAACCGATAACGGATCATCAATAATAAAATCTGGGCGGGCCGTGGGGTCCGAGTTTAAAAATCCAACAGGATTTACTTGGCCCGGGATGAGGGGATTACGCACCACCTTCAGGCCCTCCCTGAAGCATATCAAATATATCTGCTCGATCGTCGTCACTCAAACCTGTGTCTCCGGCTTGCTGCTTATGGATGAGACCAGATATCTTAACCAACTGCTCATTGCTTCTCTGAAGCGTCTCAACGTACTTAGCAGCGACCGAGCCGACTT
>Ga0208299_1001237_pt1 | contig 19603 bp, 11 predicted proteins | sample 15_taG_FD_184089 | JGI IMG/M metagenome (GOLD analysis project Ga0208299, IMG submission 184089) | Marine viral communities from the Subarctic Pacific Ocean - 15_ETSP_OMZ_AT15312 metaG (SPAdes) (version 2) | ecosystem: Environmental > Aquatic > Marine > Oceanic | place: Pacific Ocean | collected...
ATATCTTGATCTACCATCCTTAATTCATGATTTAGATATGTTAAATCATTTTCTGTTAATCCGTCTTCAGGAAATAGTAATACTTCTTGTGTAGTAGGATTAACCATTTTATTAAGCATTCTTTCTACATCTGATCTATGTTTAGTTAAAAGTTTTAATTCACTTCTAAAATGCTCTAAATCAGTATTCATTAGATCTAAATATTCTTTAGAAAGATTTGTACCAGATAGTGCTAATAAATTTTGTAATATCTCATTATCTACATCATACCCACCATCTTTATTTTTTTGTCCTGCAATAGCAGTTAATTCATTTGTGTCAAAAAATCCTTTTTCTCCAAGATTTTTATAAAATTCCTCTATAGACGTTAGTCCTAACGTTTCATTTAAAAACTCAAGTATGTCTTGTTTAGAGGCTGCTTTATTTAAAAGGTCAGATACAATATCTGGATTTGATAAAGCTGTATGTATTAATTGTATTCTTAATGAGTTGTCTTCTAAAGTATTTATATCTTCAGTAAACTGTTTTAATTGTAACTTATAATTAGCTTCTTCTATTTTTAAGTCTGCTAGTATTTGATATGCAGATTGTACAGAGAAATTACCTTTTCTCCCTATTTTATTTAGATTGACATATAATGATCCTCTTTTATCTCTTTTAGCTTGTTGTATAGCAACCTTTATATCTTTAACCTGTAAAGCTGCATCTATAATTTTTTGCTTAGACTCTGCTATTTGAGCTATTGAAGAAGATAAGTTTTCTGTTAAATTATCTTGTAATACTGACGTTACTGCTTGTAATTGACTAAGCAATAGTTCTTGCTCTGTCATTATTTTTACATTAGAAGCATCTCTTAGTATAGCTATATCATACGTTGAAAATTTTGTAACATGCTCATTTTTCTCTAGCTCTTGATTTATTAATTCTATTTCTACTAAATCATCTTCTGTTTGTATAGCTTTATCAAGAAGTGCTTTTTTTCTTTGTAGTAATTTAAATGTTTCTTCGTTAGGTAATCTAGTTAAACCTTTAGTACCTGCATCTTTAAAATATACTCTATGTCTTTTAGTTTCTCCTTTTTTATTAGTATAGTCAAACTCAATAACTTTTCCTTTGTACTTTCTAGCTAAACGTTGTTCTTCAGGAGGTAAACTTTTTCTTTCTTCCTCAGTTAATATATCATTTGCTACTTCTTCAAACTCTTGTATTACATCATTAGCTGCTTCAGGATCTATCATTTGTTGAATAAGGTTTAACATTTGATGTCTTTTAGCTCTTATTCTCCTTAAATCTTGCAGCTTTTTAATTATCTCATCTTTATTTAATTCATATCCTGCAGGATCTTTTTGTTTGTATTCATCAAGTATTTGCTGCTCTTCTTCTGAAATGTTTGGAGCTGTACCTGCATTAATACCCTCATTTAAAACTGCCATTTCTTCTTCTAAAGCTATTATTTTATCATCTGTTTCTACATATCCTTCTACATTATCGTCTTGCTCATATGCATCTCTTTGTTTTTTTAATTGTTGTAACTTATTAACCATTCTCATAAATACTAAAGCAGGGTGCCCAGGAGCAGTAAACTCTTTAATACCTATTTCTCTTTTTATCTCTTGACCAGTTTCAGAATTTTCCATAACATCTTTGGCCTTTCTACCTAGCTTTTTCATTACAAAGTTTTTAACTTGACCAAAAACATTGTCATGGGAATCTTTATCGCTTTCTTGTTTATTTACAATAGCAGTTAATGCAAAACCTCCAGTCTCTTCGATTTCACTAATAAGTTTAGCTTCTCTTGCATCTAAATCTGCAGTAGTAGATAAAGCTTGTGTATATATCTTTTTAGCTTCAGGGCTTAATTTAGTATTATCTAATGAGTCATATATCTCTTTAATCTTATTTGCTCTTTCTTTATGTGTGTCAATAACAGTGTTTCGTCGCTCACTTAGAAATGATTCTCTATCTTGCTTAGACATGTTTTGTGTTTGTTCCTCATAACCAAACATAGTTTCAAAAGTATCAAGATCCATATCTCTCATATCTTCAATACTGTCCATTACATCTCCAAAATACCCACCTTTTAATCTACTGTGTACAAAAGCAAAAAACGCATCATGATCCGCATTTTTATATGCAAAATCATTATTAGTTGCATCAGCATAATCTCTTTCATCGTCTGCAGTTTTGATGCCCATTAGCATATCAAAATTATTTTTCATGCCTGTCATAGCATCAAGGTTATTATTCATATACTCTACCGTATCCTCAATTTCTTTTCTACCCTCAGCATATTGACTCATAAAATCTTTTATACCCCCAGTTTTACCATACCCTATACCAAAAGATTTTTCTCCTTTCTCATTAGTTTGTATGAAACTAGGTAATCCTAAAGCTGCTAAAACTATTCCTAAAAAGATTTCTTTTTGGCCTTCAGCACTACCATACGCTTCCTCCATACCTTTATAGGTGTTGTTCATTATTTCTCCTATAGCTTCCATCTGGCTAGGATTTTTACCATTTAAATACATATCTTCTGCTGCGTACTGTCCAGCAATATCTAATGTCTTTTGTCCTCCCTCTTCCACAAACCCTTCATATAAAGGACGTCTAGCTATCCATCCATATTTATGAGCTTTAGTTCTCATTCTTCCCCAATCTTTATGCCTAGCTTTATATACTCCTGTCTTAGGATCTTGAGTTATTTTATTCTTAAAGTTTTTATTTTTAACCATTGAGCTCCCAAATATTCTACGGAACATTAACATATTACTATATCCAACTAATGCTGCATTCCCTGCAAACACTCCATTAGAAACTTTTATAGCAATATCTTTTATTTTTGCTTGCTCTTCAGGGGTAGGTGCTTCACCAGTTTTTTCTACATGCGCTTCATTTAAGTTCTTTACAGTTTGATCGTAGTTATGTCTAGCCTCTACTCCTGACTCATAGAATGCTCCAGTTAATAACCTTCTACCTGTGGTTAATCCATCCCATATTCTTTCTGCCCTATTTATTTTTTGTAAATTCTTACTAGCTGAAATAGCTTTTTGACCATAAGTTGTATTTCTTATTGCCGATATTCTTTTTAAATTATTAGCAGCTTTAGCAGGTATCATTGCTGTAGCTAATCCTGCAGTTGCAAATTCAGCTAAAACAGCACCAGCAACAAATGACAATCCATTTGAAAAATCATTAGTCCAGAAATTAGCAGCTCCTGCACCAAATACAGACTGAGCAAAACTTAAATCTCTTTCTTGTGAAGAATAATAGTGAGGTAACTTTTTGTCTACAGCTTCATTAAAATCATCTAAAGACCTTTGAAAATCATTATTAAAAAATTTATTCCAGTTAGACGCAGCAAATCCATTTTCATAAACGTCTTTTGCCACTTCTCCAAAACCATCAAGTAATCCATAAGTAGAACCTAGTATATGTGCTCCTGTTTTAGGGAAAAACTTAAGTGTACCGTGTAATGCTTTCTCTCCAAAACTTTGACCTGCAGCTCTTTTATCATCTATATTTGAATCATTTAAACTAAACTTTCCATCTATAAGTCTATTGTATTCATTCCATTCTCCTGTACTTATCCTATTAACAGAAGAACCACTATGACGAAATCCATAATGTTGCATATCTCTTACCATTTCAGCACCGTCAAAACCAGTATATGTAATAGGTTTCCTATTTTCTACAGTATTTATTAAATTATTTGTATTTAATTCTTGGTCTCCCGGTTGAATTAGATCTTCATTATCTTCTCCCAATCCTCCAGTTTGCTTTTTGTCTATCATATTTTGGTTTTATATATTAAAATGATCTTCCTATAAAGTCTTGTAAATTTGACTCTAACATAGTAGTTCTAAGTGCTTGCAATTCTTCTGGTCTATTTTGAAGCTCTTGCCAAGCAGCAGCATTAAATACTTTTCCTCCACGATTGTCTGTAAGTAGAAAAGGAATAAATCCAGTTTGACCTTGTATTCCAGGAGTTTTATTTATATCTCGATAATGCTCAAAATTAGTACCAGGATTTATAAGCATATTCATAATGTTTTGATTTTCTATAACTCGTTTAAATTCTAATTTATCTTCATCTGTTCCTCCGTAGAATAGTTGATTTTTATCTGCTAAATCATTAGAGTATCTATCCATAGTTACATTTTCATATCCCATATCATTATAATTTCGTCTTATAATTTCATCATAAACTTTATCTCCTTCTCCATAATTTTTCTGTATAAGATCGTAAATCCAACCACCTGGCTGTAATTCGTTTGGATCTGATACAGTTGCACTCCTATTAACAGATCCTGAAGCATCTTCAGTTGACCCAAATGTCAATCTTAAAGGTGTATTTGTAGCAACATCTGGTAATAAAACACCTTCTAAGGTTAATTTGCTAGCTCCCCCTATATCATCTTCTATCCATTTAGAAATTTCTTGATTACCTACCATACCATCAAATTTAAGGCCTGCATTATTTAAAGGTATATCACTTTGAATAAAAGAGTTTGTTGCATTTCTTAACTTTTTACCCTCATCAGTCATATCAAATGAAAGTCTTCGTTGATTTAAAGTAAACGTCTGATCTTGGACTTTTTCAAATAAATCATCCCCAGACATTCTATCTACTTGAACACCGTTTTCTTTCATTTCATCTTTAGTCATAAAAGTATAATAAGCATTAGTCATTTTATATAACTCTTCTATATCATTTTGATTAAAATTGGTTCCTAATAATCCATTAATATGATCTACCTTCATGTCTCCTAAATCTTCATCTCCCCACAATTCTTCAGCTAGTTGTTCTCTTTCACTGTCTCCAACCCAACCTCCAAGTACAGGTTCCTGCCGTCTATCCCAGTCTCTAACACCCCTTAAATCACTATTCCATTGAGCAAATAAATTTCCAACTCCTACTCCAATTGTACCAGCTGTTACAGCCATTCCATAACCTATTTGCCCAACTCCTGGAGCAACATTAACTCCTACTGCCGCTACTCCTGTTGCCGCTCCACCTGCTAACGCACTGTAACCTACCTCAGCCCAATCAGTGTCTTTTGTATTTAAATAAGTTAAATATTGTGTAGCAGCAAGTAATCTTTTTCCATCGTCTCCAAATTCAGAAAATCTATCTCGTATGTTATTATATTTCTTTAATGCACGTTCACCTTTGATTCCATTCTGATCAGCAACTTTCTTAAGATTATTATCTAATATCATATCATTATTAGTAAGCTCGTCTTGCAATGCTTTATTTTCTTCTACCGATAGTTCCTTTCCATCTACACCCTTACCACTAGCTAAGAATTTATTTATAACCATTTGTCTTTCTTGTATACCCCTAACCTTATCAGACATATTATCAAAAGCTGTACTAACTTCAGCATCTTCACCACCTGAAGTTGTTACACCAAGTTTCATACCGCTTATAGGGTCTCTACCGTTATCACCGCTTCCAGTACCAGTAACTTTATCAAACTCTTGTTGTCTTGCCACTTCTTTAAAGTCATTTAAAATTTGAGCTTTAGCCATTTTAGCTCTTTCTTCTAATGGTATGCTTTGAGGTAAGTCCATTTCTACTAGTTTCTTGAACTCTTGGATACCTTCTTTAGTATCTGTTATATATTGTTCTACCATAAGATTGGCAACTTTATTAGTTTTGCTTCTACTTACTCCCATCCAATCTCCTTTTTGGCTAGCAGGTATGTTTCCAATCATAGCCTCTTTCCTAGTTCTATAATCTAATTGCTGTTCCATCATAGGTTCATACACATTAGTTATATATGCACCAGTCTCTTCATCATAGTAGTAAGATTCATGTACACTTCTTGCATCTTTTCCAAAGTCTAACATAGGAATACCATTAAGTTTAGCTTCCCTCATAGCATTAATTTCAGCTTGTCTATTCTTCATTGATTTGTTTGAAGCAATTAATCCAGCATCTGTTTCAACTAGTTGTGCCGCATCTTGAATTACTAAAGAAGAATTCTCCCAATCTTGTTTTTCAATATGATCTTTAAGTGTACCTTTAACATCAGTTTTAACTCTTTCTAAATGTGACTGATCTCCAGGTAATAACTCTAATTGAGATAAAGTTCTATCAATAAGATCTTTAGATGTTTTATTAGCATCATATCTATTAGCTAATAACTCTGCAATTTCCGGCTGTTTATTATCTACATATAAACTAGGAAAAGGCATTAATTCATATCTACTATATTTATTTGCCATATCTTTTTCTCATTAAGTTTAATTTTCTATATCCTCCTCTTTTAGCTGATTCCTCTACTGTCTCTTCTGTTTCTTCTTCTGTAGGTGTAGGTTTTTGTCCGTATTTGATTGATAATCTGTCATTATCTTCTAAAAATCTTTCTAGAGCGTCTCTTTCTCCGTCTATTGCGTCAGCATATTCTTTTTGTGCTTTATATGCAAGCTTATCTCTATGTAAACTAGCTAGTGTATTTATACCATACTGCACAGCATTTAATTTTCTATCTTTAGTTGCAGCATCTGAAGCTCTATTAAACTCATCTACATACATTTTATTACTAGTATTCTCAACAGCAGCTCTTTCTTGTGAACCAACATTAAATTTACTAGCATCTAATGCAGCATCAGAATTAAATACTTTTCTTTTATTATCTAAATTAGCTTCTTCATTAGCTATAGCAATATTAGCTCTAGCTTCTTGAGCTTTAATTTCTCTATCTCCTTGTTGTTTCTTAGCGTATAGAGCCATTTTATTAGCCATATTAGCAGGCCCGCCTCCAGAAGTTTCTATAAATTTATTCATAGCCCCAGCATCTGATGCATTACGAGCTATTTGATCATTAAAATCAACTCTATCTAAATGTTGTTTAGCTACTCTTTCTGCTTTAACTACTCCAGGAGCTACCAAATCAGGATTTTCCATATAATCAGGTTTATCGGTAAAAGCCATAACTGCAGGAATCATACTACCTAATCCTAATAAAGTTGAAGAGTAATCTTTTTTCTTTTCTGGATCTGGTATTGGATCAGGATCAGGATCAGGATCTGGTATTGGATCTGGATCTGGATCTGGCTCTTCTTCTGAGTCAAAATTACCTGTAGCAGTTCTCCAAGTTTGCTCTCCAAATTTACCATCAACTGCAATTGGATTATCTTTATGTAGGCTATTCCAAGCTTCTTGGTATTTAGTAATAGCCTCTGGAGTATTTAAATCTTCTATACTTTCTACACCTGCTATTTTTAATACTTCAGGATCTGCATTTCCTGCCCATGCATTTCTAGCGTCTTCATCTTCAAGTTGTGATCTAAAATACTTATCATCTTTACCTGCATAAAATTGTTGATCTCCTGCATCTACTCCTGGTTGATAATCTGCTATATCTCCATAGTCACCTTCCTCATCTCCATAGACCTCATAAGATTGAACTTTATATTTATTACCTCTATTTGCAGATGCTGTATATGATGTAGATTCTGTATTATTTTTATTTTCTTCTTGTGCTGCATTATAACCTTCTTCACTTATCCACATGCTTCCATCTTTCCAGTATTTTCCTTTTGAAATTTGATCATCATACCATTCTTTTTGTCTTTCAGTCTTTATCTCAGAAGGATACCCTCCATCTTCATATTGTACTACACCCCCTAATTTAGCTTTTACCTTACCTGATTTTCTACCTGCAGCTTTTTCTTGCATTTTAGCTAAATAATCTATATCTTCTTGGGTTCCTCCATTCTCTAAAATATCTTTATGTTGATCTGCAAAAGATACTCCTCCACGTTTTAAATGTGATGAAAAGAAATAGTCTCTTTTACCTCCCTGTTTAGCCATAGTTACTTGGTCCATAGTTTCTCCATCTTCTACTTCTGTAATATTGTCCATCATAATACCTCCTTGATCGTGTGTTGCCCCATTAAATTGTACTGCATCAGACCCTGGAATAGGCTCAACCATACCTCCAGGAAGTTGTTGAGCTCCCCCCATATTATATTGTATAGAATTAGTTTTATAGCCACCTATACCAAATCTTTTTTTATTTTTATTTTCTAGTCTTTGTAGTATTCTATTTCTCATATTTTATATTTTTATGCTGCATATCCATATCTAGGCATACCCATTCTCATTCCCCCCATTTTAGCAACTACATTTCTACCTAAATCGTATCCTGAATAAGTTTTTTGTTCCATTTCTCCGGCTTTTACTTGAGCATTAGCTTTTAGTAAATTTGATATAACTTCTGTATTATATGCATCTACTTGTTTTTGTCTTTTTAATTCAAAGTCACCTTTTGTTTTTCTTGCCTTTTTTCTCCCAGTAAGTCCTTTATATGTTCCTACTCCTGCTCCAATAACTGCTCCTACTCCTGCTCCAATTAAATTTCCTACTCCTGGTACAACAGAACCAAGCATAGCTCCGTATGACGCATATTCTCCAGCTTTTCCAAGTATATCTCCAGTCGCTTCTCCCCTAGTCCAAGTAGTAGCATCTTTATCATCATATTTTTTTCTAATAGCTTTACCTCCATATTGTGCTGCTAAAGCATAAATGTTTGGATTCTTTGCTAAAGTACCAAGTCCTGCTGCTACTGCACTACCTGTTTGTCCTGCTGTAGATGCAGTTGTTGCTGCTGTTCCTGCTGTTCCTACTGTTCCTGCTGTTTGTGCTGCTTGTGTCCCTGAAGTCACTGCTCCAAATCCACCGCTAGTTACACCACCAGCTGTACCACTTACTATACCAGAGCCAGTTGTAGCAGCTTGTACTCCCGAACCTACTGTTCCTGCTGTTCCAGCTACTTCTGCTGCTTGTGTCGCAGTACCAATATCTTTAGATTGTGATGCAAGATTAATTGCCTTTTGAGCTTTATATGCCTTCACAGCATCCTTAAGTCTAAGAGATCCTGCCTCTTTACTAATTAATCCAGATTGCTTACCCGCTTGAAGTCCAGTTCCAATAACAGTACCTGCCATATCAACTTTTCCTTGTTGCTTTGCACTTGCTTGTTCTATATCTATTTTAGATTGTTCATCTTCTTGTTTTAATTCTGATACTATATTATCGTTTTCTGAGCTAATCTGATTTTTAATCTTATCTAAATAATTTAAATTTTCAGTTAGTATTTTAGGATTACTTTGATCAAATATAATATTAGCTGTTGATCCAGGCATACCTTGTCCTGCAGCACTTACTGTATTATCAGCATACATTCCACCTGCTACATATTTCTTATATCTAGATTTAAGTTTTCTTTTTTGTTTTTTAATTTTCATATTATCTATGTACTTTACGTACAACTACATCCGTAGCGTACAAATTTAGTAAATTATTTGATACATTGTTATAAATTAATCGAATTCCTACCCATTTATCTATAAATTTTCTCTGTAAGTTCCAATTTTTAGTTAAATCTAGGTAATTTGGGTTAAGAGTTTTACTCATTCCATCATATTCAAACATATTTTCTGTATTAGAAGTTGTTATAGTTCCTACATTAGTTCCCCCTATAATATTAGTTCCTGTTGCTGTATAATAAGCACTTGTATTAGGAGATATAGGATTTGTTGAATACGTTAAAGTACCAGTTTGATTAACTAGTGCGGCCATATCTCTAAATTTATTAATCTTCCAATTATTACCTACTCTTCTTGTATTTATAAGATATTCTAATATACTCTCTCCTGACATTTGAAGAGTATTATAAATAAAGAAAGAAGTAAATCCATGTTCTAATACACTAATTCCTGCTTGATTAAATGTTTCTAAAGTATAGTTAAATGCCGCTAATAATGTATCTTCTGCTTTAAATTCATTATGTATAAATTCAAATTCAAAAGGTACACGATTAACTATAGTTAACCATTCTGCCTCAGTAATATTAAGAGAATTAAAACTAGTCCATTCTTGATATATCATACCATAATTACTTGTAGAATTATGTCCCCATATAACATTATTACCATATATAGTTCCTAAATGATTAGCTACAGTCATAGTATTATTCCAAACAGGATTTGGAAACTCATCTGTTAAAGAATAAAAATCAGTAGAAGTGTTAAAGTATATATAAGGAACGTAAGCATGAAAACTTCCCCAAACACCTATCTCAGGATAATAAGATATAGTCCATCCTTTTCTTTTAAAATACGTTTCATCAGAATATTCTATTTTTTCCCATTCTCCAAATGTCCAAGTAAGTCCCGATGTTGTTGCTGAACATTGCCAAAAATATCCATCTTTAAAAAGATAATTAGAAATACCAAAGAAATTTGATAAAACAGCTGTAATTCCTTTATTGTTTTCATTCGTAACAATCTTTGCAGCCTGCATGCTAGATATAAAAAATTCTGATGGTACATATTCTCTTTTAGTTAATAAAATACGTTTAAACTTAGGATCATACACAGAATGAAAACCCATTCCTACTATTGGATTATCTGTAAGAGATGTTATAGAAGATGCTACATGGTTAGTTATTTCAAACCCTAAATTATCTTCAAACCATTTTGACATACCTAAATTACTAATTTCAGATAATTGATCTTTCATTAAAAATACTTTTTTAGAATTTGCATCTACAAAAAAGTATCCAAACCTAGTAGTTAAAGCTGCCCATTGGGATTGAGTTCCCCCAAACCCTCCTTCTGTTTGAACTAATTCATCAGGCTCTTGTGCAAATATATCCCCACTTCCTACAAAAGCTTCACTACCATCTTTCATTTGCATAGATTGTTTACCTTTAGTAGCATATAAACTTTCTTCCATGTGGAAATATAATAGATTATTAAAACTTGAAAGTTTCCAAAGATCTCCTCTATTTTTAGGAAGGTCTTTATATTGATTAGCTAAAAATATTCTATAATTATCTATAATACTTGTAGTATCATTCTTAGCACTTCTATGTGTTCTAGTAGGAAAATCTTCTTGTATAACATCTCTTAAAGGTAATGGAAAAGCAGGTCTTATATCATTATTTTCAGAGTAGTTTTTATTATATCTCATATTGTCAACATGATGAAAATCTTTTGGTCCTGCTTCTCTTAAAATAGCTTTAGCTACTCCGTTTGGAAAATACATACTATCATCATCTTCTGTATGTCTAAAATTAATATTATCCGTACTCTCAACAATATGATGATGTATAGCTTTTTCTGGGTTTGAAGGGCTTTCTATATTACTTGGTTTAAGTGAAGTAGTTATACCATATCTACATATAAAAGTATCTCCCCCATATATACCATCTGGATGAGTAGTTAAAGTGTTTCCAGTTCCAAACAAATCTCCATCTTCATTAAAAACATAATTCTCTAAATCATCTCCTAATACTTCAAATCCTGTCCATACTAACTCTTGACTATCTATAGATTTATAAACATCTGTTTTAAAAGCTTTTAAATTTGCAATAGCTGTTTGACTCCTTAGTTTATGATCATTAGATTCAACAGCACCTGAGCCGGAACCAGGACCTGAGTCATCAAAATTACCAGTATTATCCATAGTATTTGTTAAAACAGAAAAAGAAGAAGAAGGTACTCCATAATGTCCATACTCTAATTCTGGAGCGCCAGCCCCATGCGTATCAAAGAAATGCCCTATAGTATTAGAAGTAGGAAGACTTCTAAATTGAAATGCAGATAAAGCATGATTATCCATTAGTTTAAATACTATACAACTTTCACCAAATTCATTAAATAACTTACCTCCAAATCCTAGAGAATCTCCTTTAAAAATACTATCTCCTAATAAGTATGTTTTAGCTTTTTGACCTAGTAATCTAGGCAATTCATAAGTAGATATGCCATTATAATGAGCTCCAATTAATATAGCGCTAGACATTTGTCTAGGATAACAATTCTGTGTTGCCTCCCACCCCCATTCTTCTTTTATCTCAATAGGTTGTGTACCACCTGAATCTGTAAGAATAGTAACCATTTTTTTATTTTGATTTAAAGCTGGACCATTAAATGCAAAATTTTGAACTAAATACTCTATAGAAATATGAGTAGCAGAAGCTAAACTATTTTTAGTTCTTAATAAATAAAAATCATGAAAACTAAATACATCCATAATACGATTAGTAGTGACAATTACACCACTATCATTTGCAGTATTATAAGTTCCTTGAGGATAAGTTAACCAATCTCTTGCATATGGATCCATATTATAAAAATTTTCAGGAATAGTTTGTAACGTAGATAAAACTTGTGCAGACTCAGGAACTGAAGCTGCTTCTTGACACATACCTAATCTAGTATTTTTATACATAGCTGGTATTAAAGGAGCTTGTCCTAATATAGTTCTATCTGAATGTTTTCTTTTTGCATAGTATATTCTAAACCCTTGTACTTTATCTGCAATATCTTCTGGTATTTGTATATCTTCTAAATCAAATCCTAGTCTTCTAACTCTATGTGAAATTTTAGCATCATGAAAATCCTTTGGATCAATTGGATCACCAGAATCTACTTCAAACTCAATAATACTTTGACATTGTGCAGACATACCCCCACTTGGAGCATTATTAAAAGGGGGAGTAGGGGAGACATAATTTGCCCCAGAAGCAGCACTATTTGTAAAATAATTAGATGTACAAGTACATCCTCTAGTTCCATACCGCCCCTGTCCAGTTCCTCTTGCCTGTCTAGCATATTCACCCGTAGCTTGAGGGTTAGATACAGCGTTAATCCAAATTTGTTCTCCAGCTTGTAAGTTATATGTAATTTGTCCAGTTTCATTATAATCACAATCATAATCACCATTCACTGTACTACAACCACCCCAACTACCAATCACATCTGCTGAACAAATTGGTATCGCATTGCAAGTAGTACCACAAGTCATGTCTGGAATAAATGGCGTAGGATTTAGACAATCGGTATCAGGAGCTGTTGCTGCTATTGCATTAGTATTTGTCCATGCCCAAGTAGGTGTCATTTTACCAGGACCACCACTACCTTGATTACCTCCTCCTGGTGCGTTTTGGAACTCTTTTTCAAACCATACTCTAGCTACAACCTTAACGGTCATAGCTTGATCAGCTGTAAATACTTGACCATCAAATAATTGGCTTGCATTAGCAGCTGTATTTAAATTATTTGTTCCCATTAAAAATCTATTAAAACTAGCTTTAACAGGATTAGCTAAATCATCATCAAATATAAGAGCATTAGTTGGACTTCCAGGGCGTACTGAACCGTCTTCAGCAGTATAATGATAAGCAAACCATCCGTTCCAAGGATCTGCGGGTGTAGAACTACCATCTGATACTGCTGTACGACAAAGTCTATCAGTAGTTATACTTTTTCTACTTGAAAGTCTATTAGAAGGAAAATGATGATGCCTAACATTATCTCCTTGTATACTACCTGCTCCACCAGATAATTGTCCATCCTTATCCCATACCTCATAATTATCTGTGTTAGGATAATACTCTGTAGCATTTTCCCAATAATTCATACTATTAGACAATGGATGGGTCCATGATGTTCCAGATATAGCATCTGCTTTAGAGTCTATCCAATGAAATCTTTTACTATATGCAGGACTAGTATTATGAATATCTCCCCACAATGTCCCATAAGTAGTAGTTGGAGTTAAAGTGTCAACCGGATCTCTTTCGTTCCATGTAGATACTGCTTCTCTTCCAGGTATGTGATAAGCATACGACATACTTCCATCCTTAAGTATAAAGGCAATATAAAACGCATATATCTCATCTCTCATATAACCCTTCCATTTAAATATATTAGGAGCATATCTATAAGACTTAGTAGGGTCTACAGTTTGTATAGTACCACCAAAATCATTTACAGGTTTATATCCCCATCCTGTTTCTAGATTATCTACTGAAGCGTAGAACTCATCAAAAGGTTCTATGTCATCTACTCTAGATATTAATTTTATATTATTAGCATACTTTTGATACCCTACATCTTTACTACCTGTAGTGTTACCTAAATATAATATATTATCTAATTGCTGTATAGTCTTAGCTGTATCATAAGCTATAGTATCAATTATAACTTCTTCTACAGAACCTGTAGCAGAGGTTTCTAACCCACTAAAAACAACAGATGTTGTAGTTGAAGAAAACTCTATATCATTTAATTTAAATGCTTCTTTAGCGTCTCCCTTACTTCTTATAATAACAGGTCTTAAATATTTATAAGTTATATTTAAATTTGATATATCCCATTTAATAGCTTTAGTTGATTGACTCCCAGCTCTAGCCCCATCTTTTTTATTAGTAGGAATAGTAGCGTCAAATTCATCTACAATAGAAATTGGATTAGATACAGTTAAATAATTAGTAGCCACATATTCATCATCTACATAAGCTAATGCTAAATAATATACAGCTGTTAATAAACCTCCACCTTCAATAATAGAACCCTGAAAAGTTCCTTGATCATCTAATTCTACATGAGGAACAGGACCAGAATAAGGAAATAAATTTAATATATTTATACTATCTATTAGATGAGGAGCTACACCATATAATTGTGTTACAGCATTACCTCCTGTACCTTCTCTTAATTGTCTATCTATATTAAATACTCTAGGAGGATTAAAATCATCTGTCCAATAGATAATTAAATCTCCTTTAGCACTTATTTTAAAAGTACCTTCTATAGGGTAAGAATCTCTAAAATTTAAATCATTAGTTAGTTGACCTGGAGGATTTGCACCAGGTAGGATAGTAGGATTAAATATTGTTGTATACGAATTATTTTCCCATATACCTATTTCACTTCTAGGAGCAGTAGTTGTAGTAGTTGGAGTAAATATATCAGTAAGAAATAATACAGTTCTATCTTTATCAACTTCAATAGTTCCAATAACTTTAAGATTTTGATTACTAGCATTTCCAGGTAAAAGTCCATTTCTAGACGTTCCCCCCTCATTTGAAACTGCTCCATCAGTATCATTAAGTATCATATTATTAGCATGCCTCCATGTTCCTTGAGGTTGATCAATATTACCTGTATCTTTAAATAATCCTTTTAGAAATCTTTTTTCTGCCATTATCCTCTATATAAATCTTCTCTTGTGTTTAAATTTTCAAATGCAGAATCATGTCTTGATATACTTGGTATTAACCTAACCCATTGATTCATAAATGATTCGTATCTATCTATGTCAGGGAAGTTAGCTGCATTTCTAGCTTGGGTACAATATTTTAACCACTGTTGGTCTGCAAAACTATAATCTATTCCATTATTTTTAAACTGTGGATTAGATAATAAAAGCTTCTTATATATGTACCAAAACATTGCTTCTTGGTAACTTATATCTTGTGGTACTAATGGGTAACATTCTTCATCTGTAGGAAATGCCATATAACTTAAACATATCTTTCCAGATACAAAAGAAGTTTTTATATAGTCACAGTCTATAATATAGGTATCTTCATATTGTGAGTTTTCATTTACACATCCCGTACAATGCATACTCTTATGAAAAGTACTTGCACCATACTGTAAAGGTTGTAGTTTAGATTCATTTTTAAAGTAAACATTTTCTAAAACTACTATTCTATTATTAATCTCATGCAATACAGAAGCTGTATCAGAATATTCTAAATCATTAGCTTGTGCATCTACGATAGCATCTTTTAATTCTTTTACTTTAGTTGTTAAAGTATCTAGCTCAGCAGAGCTAACTGGTGAAACAGAATTATTTATAGCTACTTGATTAATATAATATAAATCAGATGGTATTAATACTTTATGATCAGAAACATCTAATACGCATTGTTTTTGACATAATTGAGAAGAAGCTCCAATATGCTCTAAAGCCTCACCGATCCACTCTATAGCATCATCTACCCAATTATCTTTAGATGGATTAAGATCCCTAAATATTTTTCTTATTAATACTTTACTTGATATAGTTTTACTAGTTAATGCCATGTTATTGCTTTTTAAATGTTAAATATGCTAACTCATTAGTTTTTAATAAATTAATTAACTTTTCTTTATTTCCTTTTATTCCCCTAGTAGCGTCAAATCTATATACTGATTTATTTTTTACTTTACACTTACCTTTTCTCCAGTAGTATTTACAATAGAATTCATCTGTATGATAAATATACCATTTAGTTCCTAACTCAGTTATAGAATCATATAAATTTTTACCTTCATCTAATAGTTCTTTTTTATACTTATTGCTTTCACCCCAATCTATCCTAGGAGATCTAGGATCTCTATCTCTCCTAGTAATAGATATAGTAGATAAATTGTTTCCCATATTAAACTCTTTACCATCTAAAATATAATCCATTATCATAATATTAAATTGATGGCATATATCAGTAAATAAAGTTTTATCTATATCTCCATTTACTTTACAATAATCCTCATATATTTCTTTTAAATTATGAGTCATTATCTTTTACCACCTCTTCTTCTATAACCCCCTTTTTTAAAACCAAATCCAACACTACCTGTATTGTCTCCAGGATAAGGATTTATATAATCTGGATCACCATATTTAGGAGTAGAAGATACAGTAGATTTTGTTTTTGTTTTTGTTTTATTTTTATTTTTAACAGCAGCATCATGTTTCTTTTTCTCTTCAGCATTTACAGGTACATATTTACCATTTTTAAATTGATATTTAATACCGCCTCCTCCACCTACTTGTTGAGATGACTGATAATATTCTCCTTCTTTTGCCTGTGAAACTTTTGGCATTATCTTATTATAAACGATGTCACTCTCTGGCTTTAAAACTCCTTTTCCACCCATATCCTTACTAGGATCATAAGTAGTTTTAGATGTAGTTTTAGATTTGGTTCTCTTTGCTTTTTCTGATTTAGACTCTGTAGTATATTTTTTACCATTCCACATAAATGTCTTTTCACCTGCATCTCTATTTCTTCTATAAGCTTGAGAGAAAGTTTCTTTCTTTTCTTCTGTCTTTTTTGTTGTTGTTGTTTTATTTTTATTTGTTTCTTCTTTAGTGTCATCCTTTTTAACAGTAAATGTAGTTTTTACAGAAGAACTTTCAGATTGATTTAAAATGTTTAACTTTTTATTAACTGCATCAACTTTCTTTTGTTTATTAGCTTTTTTAAGAGCTTGTCTTTCTCCTCTATCTTCTATTCTATCAGCTTTATTTACTATGTTTCTAGCCTTTCTTTCTTGTTTTCTAAATATTCTAGAAGCTTTATTTGTAGCTCTTCTATCTGCTATTCTATCAGCTATAGACATTCTTACATCTTCTCCAGCATCATTAACTCTATCTCTTCGTACATTTCTAGAAGACTGCTTTAAAGTTTTAATTGCTTGCTTATCAGCTTTTCTATCAGTTCTCTTTTTAAGCTTTCTTTCTTTTCTTTGTTCTTGCTTAAGTTTACGTACTCCACCCTTTGCTGCTACAAAACTACTTTTAGGAGTTTGTATCATACCTTGATCTGCAAATGGTCGTTCTACAGAAGGTTCAATAAAAGAGTCTACAGATCTAGGACTTTGTACTCCTCCCATCTGCTTCTTTTTTACGCCTCCTTTATTATACATCATTTTTTTTCTTGCCATTATTTCTATTTTTTAAAATTATTTTTTTGGTTGTCCTCCTCCTGTATTAATCCTAGTTTGAGGATCTTGCATTCTGTCATTATCTGTATCACTTAATGATCCGGCTAATAATTGTAGTTCTTGTGAAAGAATACCTTGATTAATTAAACTTAACATATCCATAGGTATTGGATATTCATGAATATTTTCATCAAAACATTTTCCATCATAACAAGCATCAAATCTTGCAACATCCTCAGGGTCTTCAAATACACCCCTAATATTTACCATTTCTAATCCATCTGCATTATATATATACATAAAATTATCTATCATATATGCTTTCATTTTACCTTTTGTATACTTATCATATGTCAACCATTTTATAGTATTTGAATTTACTAATGGTATAGTGCTTGTTCCTGTAGTATCACCTACATATGAAATAGCTTCTTCAAAATTATAACGTATAGTTTTAGGTATAGGATGAACTGATCTATACACCTTACAACGTGCAGGTAGATTACAACACTTACTAGCATCTACAGGCTTTACTGCTACACATCCTAAATCTTGCTCTACATGCCTACTTACAAAACCATTCTTAGCATAATCTCTCCTAATAAACATTGCTCTATAATGTTTAATATTAAATTTAATTTGATCTAAAGAGATATGTTCATCATTATTAGATCTACCTCCTCTAACAAGGTTAAGTAAGTTGTACGCTATTTCAGTTAGTGTCATATTATTTTTTTGTCTTCTCTAGTGACCTACCACCAAAGTAAGCACCTATTACTGTTATTAATACTAATTGTAGTAAATCTGTCCATTTCGCTTCAACCACGAAGTTTATAACCCCAGCATCGATAAATATCAATAATACCGTTGATATAACTAAGAATATTAAAACTAATGGTCTAACGTTTTTACTCAACCAAGAATCGGATTTCATGTCCGCATCCCATCTAGAAGAAATCTCTTTCTCCATTTGAACTTCATAGTTTGCTATAAGTTCTTTTATTTTTTGTTCTGCTTCTAATTTTTCTTCTTTTGAAGTATGTAAGTTATCTATAACTCCACCTACACCTTCTACTAATTCTTTAGCTCCTCCACTAAATATTGTTCCTAATATACTCATAATTTAATTTTTTATTTTATTAATATCCTCCTGGATTTACGCTATCTCTGTATCTACTATTACATCTACTGCACTGTCTGATTGATCTAATTTTATATACAAGTCATATCTTTTTGTATCAAAACTTAACTCTTTATTATCTAAAACTAATGTTACTCCTTTAGGTATACTAATATTTTTTAATATATAATATGTATTAGTTATTGTAGTAAGCTCATCCCAATTTCCATTGTCTCCTACGTTTGTTCTAGTATCTGAACTTCTATCACGTATTGTGTATGTTATATATAAGTCTAGAACTACTGCATCAGAAGCATGTATATTACATAACTTAAGACAATTTACGCTGTGGTTTCTAACTATACCATTTACTCTAGTAGATGTACTTCCTGTTATATTTTGATATGAATTTGCCATTTATTGTTAACCTAATTGAATATAGTTACACGTCTGTTAGATCGTCGTAATCTGCTAACGTCTTGATATGTTCGTAAGTTTGTTTCACGATATTTAAGTTAGCGTCGTTAGCCACTGAAGGCGTGAACGATCCTGAGATCGTAGTTACAGCTTGATCTGGATTAGCAGCGTAAGCAGCTGCGTCTTTATAAATCCTAGCTGAATAGTCAGCGATTAAAACTTTAGACCAAGTAACGTTACCGTCATCGTCTTCTGTTGATCTGTCTACCACTCTGTGATCGCAACCCATTACTCTTAGGTATGCGTTTGAAATTGTTAAGCCTCTAAAGGCTAGTTCTCCTGTTAATGCCATAATTATTTTTGTGTTGGGGTAAATTCATTTGTTTCTAGCGAAACACTTCCTTTACCATATTTATTTTCTAGTTTTTTACCAAGATCTCTTTGCTTTTCATCAAGTTTTCTTAAGTTGCTTATTAGATCTTCTTTTCTGTTTGTTAAATTCGTGATACCGATTTCAGTTTCACCAATCATGAGGGTTACATT
>Ga0208299_1001238_pt1 | contig 19582 bp, 26 predicted proteins | sample 15_taG_FD_184089 | JGI IMG/M metagenome (GOLD analysis project Ga0208299, IMG submission 184089) | Marine viral communities from the Subarctic Pacific Ocean - 15_ETSP_OMZ_AT15312 metaG (SPAdes) (version 2) | ecosystem: Environmental > Aquatic > Marine > Oceanic | place: Pacific Ocean | collected...
TCGAATACAGTCCATTGCATGTGTCTTCGTACCCCATCCTTCATTAAACATAGAGCCGACCCATTATATAACATTGTTCCATCAGGGAAGAAGGGATGTTCTTGATCTATCGTTTCTGCTAATTCTTCTTCTAGGTCTTCTATTCTTTCTATTAATGAATCTATTTGTTCATCTTTAGGATCTACATAATTTCGCACATATTCTGTGCTTCTTTCAATAAATGTTACGTGGGAATTATCTCCTTCTTTTTCCACATCAAAAAATAATTCATTATACATTTTAAAAAGTCTATCTACATTTATAGGGTCCCTAGATTTAGATAGTTCTGAAAAACTATTATCTATAGTTGCTTTGGTTTCTTTATCAGAATATATTTTTTTCTTTAATTTTATAAGTTTCATTATCTAATTACTTTAAAATTATATTCATTATCATATACTGTTGTTCCTTCGGTGTTTTTGTGTTTAAATAAAATACGGTAGTATCTTTCTGGTTGTAAGCCTTTCATATATAATTTAAAATACATACCCTCATTATCCGCGCTCATTTTTGTAAAATCATCATCAAAAGGTATTACCTCTTCTTCTGTGTGTGCGTCTCTTACACTATAATACGAGGACGTTGTAAAATATCCTGGGTTTAAGAAGTTAGAAGAAGAAGTGAACTGTCTTGTAGGGTATTTATCCCTTACATGGACTTTAATATGTGCTTCTTCATTTTGATTATATTTTTCTTTATTTTTATAAAGAGAAACACTTAATTCCCCACTTTGTTTAGATGATGATTGGTAATTATGAGTACTATCATCCCATTTAAAGGCTAATCTTGGAGGATATATTGTATGAGTATTAGATGAGAAATATTTCATTTCACCAAAACTGGTAACAGTGGATGTTTCTATTGAATCTGGTTTTTTGATTATAAAACCATGATTATATACCCCTAACGGGTATGTTTGGTTTGAAAATAAACTTGCACTATGTTTTTGTACTATTTCCTTTACTTCTAAATTAGTATCCATCATATCCCCATCCAGAAACTGTTGAGTACCAAAAAATCCACTAGATGTATACCAACTACCTCCTCCTGCTGTTATTTGGGATGAGTTTATAGAACCTGTTGTGCCTGCTGCGAAATTAGTTGTTTGCCATTCTGTTCTGAAATTTGTGTCATCTGTATATTTCCAACTTGCACCGTTTGAGCCCGTTACTCCGTGTTTGATATCTAAATATCTTTCTGACCCTTGTTGCCATGATTCAGATACAGCATAACAATTTATATTAAGAACTGATGTTAAACTTTTATGTTCCGTAGACATTAATTGTAGAGCTACTGATGATTTTTCTATTAGGGGTTCATTAAAAGCAGAATGTCCTATAACATTTGATATTACGTCTTTAATTTCCTCATTTCTAAATTTTATAAGTATTCTTGAGGGGTAATATAATCCTGTTGTAGTTGATTTTTCTTTTGCTAATTCTAGGATTTCATCGTGTCCTGTATTAGCTGTAGTACGGTCGGGATGACTGTATAGGGTTGTGTCCTTTTCAGGATATATAAAATAATATGCCATGTTAGTATGTTGTTACTTTTCCTTTAATATCTGTGTTAGGGTATTTTAATTCAAAAATGCTAGGATCGAGTGAGGGGTATATTACTTTGTTTCTAGTTGCTGATGCAAAATCATATTTATATTGAGAATAACCTAAAGCCATATTACTTTTGTTGTCTAATTCTAGGTTTTCAACTGTTTGTACCCCCGTTACTCCTCCTATTAAATTTTCTATTTCAGACATTATAATAGGTTGATTTATCTGCCATCTATCTATATTGAAGTAGTTTTTTAATTCAGATATGCAATTTAATAGTACTTCTTGGTTGTTATAATTTTTAAAAGCCGTTATTTGAAAGTCTAATTTAAAATTAATAATAAATGCGTCTTTAATATTAATAGCGTCTGTTAGCATTCTGTGTTGTTCCAAATAGGTAGATAAGTTTGTCTTTGTTGCTGTATTTAAGGTTGTTAATTGTTTTTTTGCATTATATCCTAAAGTATATAAATTCAAAGCTAAAGGATTAGGTATACGATTTGGTTCTGTTGTTAGGGGTGATATTTGATCATCTTGCATTATATAAGCTTTAGCTACTCTACCAAATTTAGAAGGCATAGATAAAGTTCTAACTAAATAATCATTTTTGGTTACTGTTCTTTGTTGTGTAGAAAAATTGGCCATAGCGTTTAGTCTTAATTCTTCCGTTGTTTCCCCTGATCCTCCCCCCCTCGCTTTTTCTGAGTTTGTAGAGGCTACTGATGATTTAATAAATTTTAATAAACTAGGATTTAGATTAGGTTTGTTTTTTGAATATAAAGTTTCTACTTTAGTAATAGTATTAGAATTAACATTTGATTCTAATCCCCCTCCCGTTAAATACCTTACAGTTAGTAGAGTATTGGATGGTGCTCTTCCATATGCGCGAGTATATAAAAAATTTGAGGGATCATAAGCTGTGTTTAGTTTATTTCTTCCGTCTTTAATACCCAAACCAATATTATCTGGATTTGGGATAATTTCTTCATCTGCCTTGTCTGAGGTTCCTGATCCAAATTGGATTTCTAGTTCTCCTGTTGATTTAAAGCGAGATATAAATCTTCTTGGTACTTTTTTTAATTTTAAAAGATAAGGTGTTTGTTGATTAAAACCATGTAATTCAGGATCTTCTGCCCCTGTGTTTGTAGTTTCATCAAATATAGTATCCTGAGCTAAATAAGGTACTTCATGCCAATTATTTCCTTCTGTGTCTGTGATAGATTCTATCGATATTATGTTTTTATCAAATAAAGTTAATGTTTTAAATTGTTCAACTGATCCTATAGTGAATTCTTTGTTTTTTATTGTTCCTGATATAGCGTTCCCTTTTTTCTTTAAAAGAAAATATTCAGGATTATTTGAAATATCGTATTGATATATGCTTGTATCTGTGGGGTTAAAGCTAGATGAAAAATTAAAATCTATTGGTTCCGTTAGGTAGAATGTTGGGCCTTCTGTTGATTTAAAAACTGAATTTTTGCTTACTTCTAGGGCATATTCCCAATCAGGAGTGTAATTGCCCCCATTATTTGTTGCAGGTACTAATTGGTATACTTCTAGGGTTGTAGATGCTGCTGTTGTTGCTTTTGGTCTATAACCCATAGAATATGCTAAATTATATAGGTTTTCTTTCTCCTTTGCAGTGGCTAAGAAAGTTTCTTGTATTTGAGTATCAGTGTAGAAAGAGAGAACATCCCCTACATAAGACGCCATTTCCATAAACATCATTCCTGGATTTCCCTCACTAAAATCATTAAAATTATTTGGGAAGTATACTTCTGCAAATTCCATTAAGTTGTTTTTAAAAGAATTATAGTCTTTAGAAAGATATTTTACTTCTTTATCTTGTGTTTTATTTGATACTTTGTTGTAAGCCATTATTTAAAATTTAATTGTATTGTATCTTCAGATTGATCAAGATTGAACATGTAAGTTATTGATATATAGAGTAGGTTTTCATCCTCTATAAATTGGACATCAGTATTTGTTAATTGTATTTCGGGAATATAAAATTCTATTTGTTGGGATATGGTTTCGTCAAGTTCCTCTTCGTCTACGTGCTGTTCAAATAGTAGGTTTTTTAGCCCCACACCATAGTTAGGGTGATTTATTCTTTCACCTTGATCAGTTAAAAGAAGGTTAAGTAAATTGGTTTTTATTTGATCTTTAACTGTTTTCGTTCCTTCAAAAAGATTGACTTCATCTATAGGGAAAGCCATCCCAATAGTAACGTTACTATTAATGCTTAAAGGGTGTATTCTTCTTTTTATAGGGATTGGCATGGTTATTTTCCTTTTTTCTTATTAATTGCTTTCATTAAACCACTATAATCTCTTGTTACTGCGTCTGCTACTTCTTTAGGCATACCATCAGTTGACATTGGTGTATCCATAGATGGTTTTCCACTTTCTAAATTAGTATCTCCTTGTGCTGTTTCATTTAAAAGGTCATTTAGTGCTGAATTTTGGGAGAATGCTCTCTTTTGGAAAGGTTTTTTACCCATGATTTTTTCTTTTAAAGAAGTTTTAGATTCCCCCGATACTGGTGTATTTGGTACTTCAACAAGTCTTTCAGTGTGTTCTGTGATTGTTGGTTTAAGTTCGTTGCGTAAATCTTCTCTTAGAGATTTAAGTTCTCTACCTAAAGCGTAGTCGATTTCTTCTCTTACTACTTTTCTAATGAGGTTTTCGAATGTTTTTGCTTTCATTTTGTTTGTTGTTTATTATAAATATAAATTTTTTAGACTTTATAACGTTTATATCCAATCATTTGGAAATTAGCATTATATAGTCTTTCAATTACTTCTTCTTTTCCATCTGATCTTAATTCATCTATAAAGGCATGATATTCATCTGAATAAGGGTTTGTATAATCAAAAGGATTTTCTCCTAATTCTGCTGCTTTATTTGGGTCTATTTGGAGGATTTCATTTTCATCTAATATTTCCGCTAATTTTGATGGAAGTTGGTTTTCATTTATATCACCACCACCACCACTATCTGAGGGGTCTTCTGGGCTAGCAGCACATCCTTGAATTAGTTTTAACATAATTAGTTCTAACATTCCTATTAAGAACATAATCTCAGCTAATAGTTTTGCTACTAAAGTTAATAAGGGTTTTAATACATCTACTATTTCGTATGCCTTACTCATATATTTACCTAATGATTTTCCTATACCTTTTATGAGATTATTCAGATTACATATAAATTCTGCTGCTGCTAATATTTTCATTCTTAATCCACTAACTAACCCAGAGGTTCTTTTAAGAGATCCTAATATATTAACTACTATTGTTGCTACTTTTATTACTATATCTAAAACAATTACTATTTTTGCTGCTACTGCTAATATTTTTTTGATTTTAGGGATTATTCCATCTATTATACCTTTTATTTTGTTGTAAATGGCATTTAGTTTTTTACTAATTCCCTCTATTATATTTTTAGCTTTATCCAATATAGATCTAAATTTCTCATAAAGTAGTTTTATTAAATCTTGAGCTATCTTATCACATCTATGTTCCATTAATAATTTTAAAGCATATGCAAGAAGTAATTCTTTTAACTCTTCCCTAGTAGGAATCATATTTTTAACTCTTTCATACTGTTCGTTAAGCATTTCCCATATTTTGTCTTCTGCCTCACTTAATATTCTGTCTATCTTTTGCTCTATCATAAGCAGTATAGAAGGTCCTATTTTTATTTTACATCCCATTTTATATTATTTTATATTGTTCTTACGTTTTTGCTTTTTACGTCTTTGATTTTTTTTATTAAAGATTTAATTTTTGCTCTTCTTGTTGCTACCATTCCTTCATTACCTGGGCTAGATACCCCTCCTGGAAATGTAAATTTTACTACAATGTCTGTAATTAAATCATCAACCATCTTCAGGATGGATGTTAGTAGGTCTCCTGTTTTATCTCCTAATAGTACTGGTTCTGTGGCTAAGTCCCCATCTGAAGTTAGTCCTAAATATATTTTAGGGGCATTTACTACAAATTTATTGCCTTCTCCTCTTGAGGTATCAAAATGGAAACTCCCATTAGTACTAAATCCTATTGCTTTATCTGAAAATAAAAGAATAGAATCTTTTTTGGCATTAAATAATAATCTATCTGAATTTATTATTACTTGTTTTCCTTGATAATTTCCTGGGGTGTCTGGTTTATAACTCATAATTATGCTGATGTTTTATTGGTTAAATTATATACATATTGAGCTGTATTTTGGTAAGTGGTCCCATAAAAAGAGGAGAAATTGGATAGGGTCTCATCTGTATACTGGGAGTAGTCTTTTATTATATCTGCGTAGTCTTTTAATTTCTTTTTATCAGACATTGATAATTGGTGTATGTGGGTTTTATATATGTTTTTATCAGGTATTCCTATTAACTCACAATATTTAACATTATCCCATGTAGGGCATGATTTACCATATCCTTTTTTTATTGTTATTTGATTGTGACCAAATATTTTTATATCAGGAAAAGCTTTTATGAAATAACGGCATAAATTTTCTATAGCGTAGGCTTGTGCTTGGGTTATATTGGGGTTATTAGTTTTACCAGGAGATAAGTTAGGTTTTGATAATGTTGTTTTATTAGTTCCAATCCATGATATATTTATTGTCTTTGAATTAGGTGCAAGTAATCCATTAATTCTAGTGCTTGTATATCCATTCCCCCCTATCCCATAAGAATGCCCTTTTTTAATCAAATCTACATTATAATTACACCCTCCTTCATCATCTATTGATATATTATACCCATGTCTTGACCATCCACCTGTTTTGCTCGGAGCAAAATAAGCAAAGTAATTGGAAAGTCCTATATTATCTTGGAAATCAGTTGCTGTTACATGAATACATAGGTTTTCTATTTTAGATAATTTTGAAGAATTTACCCCATCAGATTTTAATTTAGATATTAATTCAGATACAGGGTAAGGGTCTATTATCATTACATCCCCTCTATGTGGGGATATGTGTATGGGGTAGTCTATTTTTCCATCTTTCCATTCATTATATGCGGTGGTTGTTTGTTCTTTATTTTTGCAAATAGTAGGTGTTCCCCCCTCTCCCCTAACAAATTCACCCTCCTGGGGGTTTTCAATTGTATTGGATTCAGTTTGTTTTTCTTCTTCACTTAATTCAGTACCTGATACTTCTATGTCTTCCGTTGACATTATATATTCTCCTGTTTCTATATTCTCAGTATATTCATCAAAAGGATTGATTTCTGTTTCTTCTTCGTCATCTTTTTCAGGTTCAATTACAGGAGTATCTACTATAGTCTCGGGGATTATTACTACTTCTTCATCATCATCATCAACCTTTGGTGGTACATTGGTTGGTTCTATTATTTCTGGGGAATCTATTATTTGTTTAAAAGTGTTAGTAGTTTTTAAGTTAGCGCCAAATGATTGATTATTTAAAGATGCAGGGGTGAATCCTGTTATTTGTTGGTTTGAAGTCATGTAAATGGCAGAACTATCTTCATTTGAGTTTTCTGTTGTGGGTATCCATCCTTCACTATCTTCTTCTATTTTTTGTCCATTCCTGATAATAGTAATAGGGTCTCCTGTTTCTCCTGTTTTGCTCCATTGGTTTTGGTTTTTTTCTGGTATACTATCCCCTCTATTAGTTGAACCAAATCTTATAGAATTACCAAATCTTCCCTCTAAAATCATATCCCCCTCATAAGGTAGTAATGGTTTTATATTTAATTCTTCTTTGAAATATTTTCCTAAATTTATATCAGTGCTACCGTCTGTGACTTTTCTTGTTATTCCATTATCCCTTTTTTGGTAATCATTAGAAGTGGGTTCATCTTCTAATGCTTTAGATGTGGGTAAAGCATTGTGGTGAGGATGATTCCAAATATTTATTTGAGATAAGTAATAAAATGATTTACTTGATTTTTTATCATATATGCCTTTATCATTAGCTGATAAAATTAATACTACTTCATTTATTAAAGGGTAATCTTTTATATATGAAAATAGAGGTTTAGCATGATCTGATGAATTTTTATTTTGATAATGATCATTTTTGTCTAGTATAGAAAAGAAAATAGTCCCTATAGCATCATATTCTCCAAGTTCCTTAGCCTTAGGGTGATTTATATCTAAGATGACATCTAAGACTCTCGCCGCCACCAAACCTGAGGTGTTTGAATTATTATTATTTCTATTTTTTCTATTTTTTAATATCCCCATTATTTATTCTTAATTAAACCTGAGTTTGATTTCGTTTTTCTTCTAAATATGCAAAAAATTCATTAGAGTCAGTATGTATATTGAAATCTTGGGCCATTTCAAATTCTGTTACCCCATGTGTTCTGCCTTCAAAATGTTGTTCGTTTGTATATCTCCATTCTATATCTTTTCTCCCAAAAAAGGACTTTACATCATCTATTAAGTCTCTAGATAAACCACCATATCCATGTTTTTCAAAATCAGCTTTATGAGAAACTTCCGCCCATACACTATCTAATTGTATATGTCTTGCATATCTTATATGATAATCTTCTGTTTGTTCTTTCCACCAGGTTTCATCCTTATTTTCTTCCCAATATTTCTTGCTTCTTTTTATTAAGACCTCTAAAGTAGGAATATGGATACTGTTATTTACAGGGTTATAGTGGGGCCTTATATCTCCTCTTATACCCGTTGGGCTTCCCATAAATTTCATGTACCAAGCGTTATTATGCATTACTTTTACATCATAAAAATCCATAATTTCTAGTAATTTATCTGGAGTTATATAATGAATATTCTCAAATGTATCATCCATACCTGGATAAAAATATTTCCATTCTTCATCTCCAAATAATTTTAGGACAAATTCCTTTCTCTTAAGATCTCTACCTTTTCTTTCAGTTTCGGGAAGTTCTTCTGAATCTGTAGATGCTACAGGAGTTCCATCACAATTTAATATTGTTATTGTATATGTGGATATATTTTCTTCACGTCTTTTTGTCCATTTACTACTTCTATCAATTGAATAATTTACATCTGCCCTGAGAGTATATTTCCCCCCTTCAGGAAATCCATTATCTGAGAGAGCTCTATTAAGTTTAATTTTAGCCCTAAATTGGGCTTGAGTTGTTGATGAGTTATATGTGGGTCCACTTCCTTCACCTGTAAAGCTTTGACCTTGAAGGGCCTTCATAGCTGGGGGGAATAGTTTATTATTATTACACATCCCTTCTTCTTCAATAATTTCTTCTTCAATAACTTCTTCTTCAATAATTTCTTCTTCAGTAGGAATGATATATTTTTGTGGTTCTGTTAAATTGGCACCAAATGATTGCTGGTTTAAAGATGCGGGAGAAAATCCAGTTATTTGTTGGTTGTGGGTTAAATATATAGATGTGTGGTCTTCGTATGTATTTTCTGTTGTTGGTTTCCACCCTTCATCGTTTATACCTGTGTTGTGTCCATTTCTGATAATAGTAATGGGGTCTCCTTCATCCCCCACCCTACTCCATTGGTTTTTATTTTTATTAGTTGAACCAAATCTTATAGAATTACCAAATCTTCCCTCAAATATTCTGTCTCCCTCATAAGATAATAATGGTTTTATATTTAATTGTTCTTTAAAATATCTCCCCAACACAATATCTGTTCCCTCATCTGTGACTTTTCTTGTTATTCCATTATCCCTTTTTTGGTAATCATTAGAAGTGGGTTCATCTTCTAATGCTTTGGAGGTTGGTAAAGCATTGTGGTGGGGATGGTTCCAAAGGTTTATTTGTGGTAAGTAATAAAATGATTTACTTGATTTTTTACCATATATGCCTTTATCATTAGCTGATAAAATTAATACTACTTCATTTATTAAAGGATAGTATTTTAAGTGAGAAAATAATGGTTTAGCATGATCTGATGAGTTTTTATTTTGATAGTGATCATTTTTATCTAATATAGAAAAGAAAATAGTCCCTATAGCATCATATTCTCCATGTTCTTTGGCTTTGGGGTGATTTATATCTAAGATGACATCTAAGACTCTCGCAGATGTTAAGGTGTGGTTACTTTTTAGAGAATTGGAATCCTCTGTGGTGATATTTTTTTCTTTGATAACAGGCATTTATTCCTCTATTTCTTCTTCTGTGGGTGCTTCTATTTGTTTTGGTTCTTCAACTGTTTTAGCTATTTCTTCTGCTAGTCCTTGAAGTTGTTCCATTTCGGCATCTGTTAATAATCCACCATCCCCCGAACTAGCAGATGATGTTGATAAACGTTGAACAATAGCCGCCATTTTTATTAATTGGTCGTCATTTTTGACACTTATTTCTAAATATTCCTTAATAAGAGGAACTATAACGGTAGCGTCTCCTAAAGATTGGACTAAAGGTCTCAACTCTGCTATTAAAGCTGCGAGTTGTTTTGCTTTTTTTGTTTGATTGTTATGAATTTCTTTAAGAATGTCTGAGAAAGTCTTATCATCAAATAATATTTGATTTAATGGGTCCATATTGTTTTGTTATAAATATGGAAAGCTTAGACTCTTATATACCCTGTTTTATCGAATTCGGCATATAAATCTTTATATAGGACTTTGAGTTTTTTGGTTACCTTAGTAATTACGGGGGTATCCACTTCTGTCATTTCACGAATATAAATGTATAGTGCTTTTTTGTTGAAGATTTCTAGGTTTTCTCTTCGTTTAAATAGAATGTTAATTGCGTCACATACTTTACGATCCTTTTCTTTCTTAAACATTGTAAACATATGTTTATCTATATATTCTGTGAAAAAATCAATAAAATCCTTTATTTCTTGTTTACGACCATCCCTACCTAATTGATGTAAAACGTTATCATCTTCGTCTGCTTTTAAAACATCCACAGTAGCTTTCATTTTCTTATAATTGTTATTATTATATAAGATGAGGTAATTTTTACCCACAATCGAAAAATAACTGAATGCTTTTGAACCTCTTTCGGGTTTAAAGTAATCTAGTTTTTCTAATAAAAAACATATAACCTCGTGTTTAAGGTCTTCAAGTGAATCTACTTCTGTATAGTAGAATTTGAATGTATGTATTAAATTTTCCGCTAGTTTATAGAATGGATACCATATTCTATCTTTGAATATCTTATCTCTATCATCTTGGTTGGATGAAGCTAAGTATTCAGCTATTGCTGCGTCTGTGTCTTCTGTGAAATATCTTTTTTTGGTTCTCTTACGGCCTCTTTTTTTAGGTTGACCTTCTTTCGGGGGCTCAAGAGAACCAGTGTTAACTGGTTCTTTTGGTATAAAATTTGTCATTAAGATTTATTTGAGTGTGAATTCATTTAGTGATTCTTGTATTTCTTTAACTGATTTAAAAAACCACCCAATCTGATCATCTGATTCGAACCATCCTTTAGCGTCAATTTCTTTTAATTTCGTATCACAAGCTGTAATAGCGTCGCTTTGTGTTTCAATAAAATCCATTAACCTTTCATTTTTGATTAGTAAATTTCTAATTATAAAAATAGAAACTACAATAATTACAGTTAATGTTATGCTAAGTGTTAAAATCATGATTAGTCTTTAAAAAATGAATCTATAACATCTAATGTTGCTGATGCTAGTTTTGGGTTATTTGCTGTGTTGACTTTTTTTGCTGTTCTGAGTGCTTTATCACCTTTTGAAGCGTTAGCAGGTTTGGTTGATTTGGTTGTTGACTTTGGGTTAGCGGCATTATCCCATAACTCAAATTCAATTTGAGCAGCCATATGATCTGCTTGGTGCATTAATAAAGGTAAGTGTGTTCTTAATCTTGTTTCCTTTTGACCAGACATAAAGTAAAACTTATTTGATTCATCATATAAACCATCGTGGATTTTAATTGTAATAAACTCGTTTTGAGTTACTTTACAACCAATTTCCTGTAGTATAAATAATGAACGTTCTGGGATTTTCATTGCTGGGATATCCGTATTGAACTTATAAATTTGACCTAATTTATCAATATGCCATTGTGAATCGTTTGGAGTGTAGTACTCGCCTTCTTGTTGACCCATCTTGCCTAAATCATGGAATAAAGCTGCGAAATGCATTTCTTCAATTGTATATGTGGATATATCACCACCCATGTCTGTCCACGTTTCATATAATTTATTAGCACAATCAAAGACACGCAAAACATGGTCAGTATAACCACCTGCAAATGCTGAATGATGCCAATTTTTACTTGAAGCAGGCATCATCATCATTCTTTCTTTATATTTATCTAAGAATGGTAATAGTATGTCTGTTCGTTCTTTTGAGAAAGATGATTCTATTACATTTATATAACGGTTCCAATTTGTTTGGATTTGTTCTGCTGATAACATATTATATAATTCCTGTTGGTGATGTACCTCTAGCTCCTAAAGCGCCTGTAGATGATAGAGTTATCATGTTTTGTAATTCTTCGTATCTTTCTTTTAACTCATTATCCATAAAATTAATTGCATCTTCATTGTGACCTTTTTTGATAAATCCGTTTAATCTAGCTAATGATTGATCTAATCTTTCCATAGCCATTGTAATTTGTTTTTCGTATTTCATAACTTTTATTTTGTTAATTGTTGTATTATAATAATTTATTTTGGGGTATCCAAGTATTTCTCATAGACTTTATTACACCATTCCATGTTTTCTTTAATCATGGCTTTTCTTTCATCGTCCATTGTAAAAAAATCGGTGGTTTCTATTAAAAGACCAAAAGCCCTTATACGGGTAAATTCATCTTTAGTTCCGTGTTCTGTAATAATTGTTTTGAGTAGTTGGTGGGATTGAAGGTATTCTTCCTTCTTTAACTCTGCTGCTGATTTTTGTTCTGCTAATTCGTGTTCTGCCTCATTATCATCAAAAAATGACATTATATTAGAGGATGAACGATGGATACCTTTTAATGTATCCATTTTTTCCATTCGTTTAAGTGCCTTATCTATATTATGTGGATCGTATTTTTCCATGGTTCGCGGACCGGTGTTCTCTTTTACCTATAAACCCCTACAGTTGTAGGATAATACTATTATCTGGGGTAACCAAGTTTTTTTATTAAGAATGTCCTGGAAATAATAAACGAGGAACATCATCTGAAAATGATTTTATTATTATATCTGTACCTATACTTTTTACCACAGATTCATTATCAAAATATTTCATATCTCCACTTCTATTTAAATATAACATCCCATCAAACCCCTCATGATCTTTATAAGCTTGTATTAACTCTCTTGCTATACCTATTTCAAATTCTTTACTATTAAAATCTTGATTACTAAAATATGAACCTAAATCAAAATGTTCTCCTTTAGGTATAAAAGAAGATTTATGGTATATTTTTCTTAATACACCATCAAAACCATCTATAAATCTTTGTTTTTCAAAACTTTCATCCTTAGTAAAAACATCATAAATAGATGCCATTTTAAGGGGCCACTTTAAAGAAGCACCTAATAATTTTAAAGCATCCAATGTATTTTCTTCTGACATACCTAATGTCTCTACAAAATTATCAAACTCCCCTGTCTTTCGGGTCGATGACCAAGCCCCCCTACCATACCCTTTTGCCACTACAGCTCCTGCGTTTCCTCCTCTTTCATCTTCAGCTTTTTTAGCTGCCCCTATAGATGCTTTTACCTCTACATTTAAACTCCCAACATCTAGATCCCCTTTTGAGTCTCTTTTTTTAACATTTTTAAATAAAATAGAAAATAAAACCTCACCAGGACCCACAGATACATTACCTATTATAGTAGTGGGCATACTTCTAAAAATTATTTTTAATTTATCTGCGGGGAGAGAGGATATTGAATCAGTAAAATTATTTTTATTAATATCAAGATCAACAGGATTTTTTATATATTCAGCAAATTCTTGTTGTATATTGTATTTTTCAATTAATTCTTTAAATAATCTAATTGATCCTCTATCAATATTAGATTCTTGTTCTTTTATTTTTAAATAATTTGATATGGGGGTAGTAAAAATTAAACCAGAAATAGTTTTAGCTATCTTTTCTGCTTCTTCACTAGATATTTCTGTAGTTGAAATTAAATCTATAAGGTCATCTTTTGTAAAGTCTTTAGCATCATCTTCAACAACAGATATATCTTTCCCTTCCAACTCATCAAGGATATCGTCAGCATTAAACCCTAATTCTGTTAATATTTCCCTTAAAAGATGAATGTCAGATGGGTTACCCACTTCTGGATAACCCTTCTTTGATCTGTAAGACCATTCCAATAATAACTCGTCGAGAGTCATAGGTATATTAACCTTTAACTATGTTAGCTAATTTTTTGAACCTTTCTTGTAAAGCAACAGCTGATTCTTCTACCTCTTCAGCTTCTTCTTCAGCTTCTTCTTCAGCTTCTTCTTCACCTTCAAGATCATCTTCAGCAGGCAATTCTTCACCCCCCATATCATCTTCAGCTCCGGCTTCAGCATCAAAATAAGCAGCTAATTGATCATAAATACCTCTTAATGTATCTTCAGCAGCACCTCCTACTTCATCTCCATCTACATCGATGTCACCTGCGTCTACGTCTACGTCAATTTCTGGAGCGTCCATATCAACACCCATGTCGATTTCTTCGTCCTCCGCGATATAAGAAGACATTTCTTCTTTAATCATTTTTTGTAATTCCTTTAATGTCATTTTTCTATTTTTTAGATTTATTATTGGTTTTCTTTGTTTTTGAGGCTTTTCTGCCTTTTCTTTTTTTTCCTTTGGCTGCATCTACAACGTCTTTTGATTGTGCTACAACGTTTTTAGCTGCTTTTTTAACATCTGCTAGTTCTTTTTTCATTTCAGCGATTCTAGACTTTGCTTCTGCTAATGCTGCTTCTGCTCTTTCATCAATATCTGTTGAATCCCAAAGCGCTTTCCACAATCTTTTAAAGTAACTTTTTAATTTCTCCATAACTGTTTTTATTTATTTCTTTTCAAATGATGGTGATGGGTCATCTAAAATATAATTAGCTAAACCTGTTAGTTCTTCAATTTTTTCATCTCCACTAAAACTAATTAAGTATTTTAAGTTTTCAATAGTTTTTGAATCTAAAACAAAAGGCGCTGAGGCCTCTTCTTCTGATAGTGATTTTATACCCGCTAATTCTTGGAATCTTTCTGTTAATAGTTGTTTTGCCATTTTATTTAGTTTTTATGTAAACCTGCCATGAATCCTTCTTGGTAGGCTGTTTTTGCTATTTCGTAATATACTTTGATTCCATCAGCTCCTTCTCTTAAATTGATACCAGCTTCCTTAATGATTTCTAAAATTTCCAAATGAGTTTCTTTTTCCATCATAGTTTTGGCAACTTCTCTTCTTCCCATCTTTTCATCTAAAGAAATAGCTTCCTTTTCTTTTTCAATTTCCTTAACCCTATCTACGATTTCTTTATTTCTATCAACTAATTCTTTTGTAGCTTCTCTATACTCATCAGCAGACATTTTTCCATCTTTATATTTTGCTAATGGAGCTGATAATTTTTCTATATTTTTAAGCCTTTCTTTACCTAAATTTTCTGTTTCTTTTTCTAAAGCTTTAAGTTGTTTTGCTTTACCCTTAGCACCTTTTACAGCCGATTTTTGTTCTTCTTCTTCTTCTTCATTTACACCTAAACCAAAAGGCACATCCTCTTTATCATCAACTCCCATTGCTATGTTATGTTGAGATTGATTTTCATCTTCATCATCCATCATTTCATCTTCTGGATTTGCATATTCTTTCATTAATTTTCTAACTCTAGCTTTGATAGTTTCTTTAAGCTCTACCATTTTATCGTTAGTATATTTTTCATCTACTTCTTTCATTTGACTTTCTCCTTGTTCAGCAAGCCATTTTTTGAATGTTGGTTTGTCTTCTAAATTTCTATGTAGTGTTTCATAGGTAATTAAGGATGTATAATATCCGTTATGTTCTTGGATGTTTTTAAGCACAGACTCGGTTGCTTTTTCTCTTTCTTCAAGAGTTGATTCTGCTAATCTTGAGCACCCTAGTGCTGTTAACTCATAATCCATACCTTTTCTAAATTCGTATGGGTTTAATCTATCTAATCGGTTCCCTTCTGCCTCTTTTGAAGCGTCTGGTGAATATCCGTAAAATTTGTTGTTTGCCATTTGTATAATGTATTATTCCTATATAAATATAAATTTATTTCGGAGGCTGTTTGTTTTTCGCTTATTCTATTAATTCGTCTATGATTTTTTGTATGTCTTCTTTTGTTGCAACAGATTTTAAACTAATATCGGCATTAAATCTTGCTAATTCTACCCCCTCCCTAAAAATTATAATAGTAGGTACGGAAGTTATATTGTAATCTTTTTGCTGAGATTGAGTAACTTTATTAGCATCTAATGATATTCTAACAATACCACAATTTGTTAACCCATTTAACCAAGTAATGCTGTTTTCTTCGTTCCATCCAGCATTAAATTCTACAACGCAAATATTATCACCACATGATAAATCTTGTGATTGTGATAAAAAAGGTAAAAATAATAATGCTAATAGTAATTTTTTCATAATCTCTATCTTAAAGCGTCTATTTTATCTTCTAGTTTATTAAGTTGTTCTTTAATTTCTTTAACATCCTCCTGAGTAGTCATAATTGTTTGTCTAACTAATTGGTCTTTCATATCGAATTCCATTCTAGTTACATCTGGTTTTGGTAATTTTTTTGCTTTATCAATATCTGCCTGTAGCATAAACCACATTGATATAACTGTGGCCATTGCTGCTCCTATCCCAATTAAAGTTTTTATTGATACCTTAAACCCTGTATCTTCATTTAACTCTTTTGACATGTTAACTTTTTATATTTTTATCTATGCACTTCTTTTTATTTTTTAACCATTGTTTTATAGTACATCTATGGTGAGCTTTTACACAAATAACCCACCCCAAAAACATTGATATTAATATGGTTAAAATACAATGCATTAATTCCAGAATAAAAGTTTAATTATTATTCCTATTACTGCTGAATAAATTACCCATAATCCTTTTTGTACGGTTTTTTTCCATTCTACTATTCCATGGAAATGCTCGATTTCTTTTAACCAACCACCAAGATTAGCATCTCTTTCATCCATTCTCTCCGTATTTTTATTCACTTCAACTATTAACCCATTGTCTGGATTGAATAATCTTCTTTGAATACCTTTTACATCTTCTCTAATATCACATTGACCTTTTTCTAAATCAACTAGAGATTTTTGAATCAATTTCAACTCACCATTTGGGAGTTTACTTTTCATTGAATTTATCTCTATTATTAAATCTGCTATAAGTTCCTTCTGTGTTGCCATTTTATTGGTTTTTTAATTGATCCTACCCATCTCCCTAAGTATACGGATTGTAATTATCTTATCTATTGTTTCATCAGATATATGTGATCTACCTCTCTTTCTAACAAAAGAATGAACTGTCTTGTATGCTTCAATGTCCTCCATACCTTCAGTGTCTTCTTTAAACCCCTGGTGTGCTATTACTGCAGCTAATTCCCCACTAGCAAACATATCAGATGATGGTGTGTCATATTCTGATGATGGTGGAGAATATCCTTCTTTAATGATGTTTTTGATGATTTTTTTTAATTCTGATTTTTTCATTTTTATTTTATTTAAAATAATATAATATACAGAAATACATATAGAAAAAAAGAGCAGCCCTGGGGCCGCTCTATGGGATTTTTACGACATGATCCCTGTTTGCCGTTCGCGCAGGGTACCTCTTAGGCAGCCATTGCTAGTTCAACTTGTTCGCCAGTTGTGCGGTTGATCTCTTCATGCCCTTATCTTCCTGTCAAATCCAGTCACCCCCATGATTTTAAAATTAGTGGAGGTGGAGGGTATCGAACCCTCGTCCAAAAAAGTAGCTAACATAAATGCTAACGATCGTGTATAAATATATTAATAAAATTCAACTAATCCAAATCCTCCCATTGAAGATCTCCACCTTCATTTATACTTAGTTGGTGGTCTTCGATTTCTGTTTTTAACTTACTTAATGCACTGTGAATGTCATCCTTTGTTAGGTTTTCATCCCTTTCTATGTCATCAATAAGTGTTTCTAGCGTTTCTAAAATTGTATCCATTTATTTAATCCATTCGTGATATGCTGTTACGTATGCATCAAGTTTAGAAAACATGTCATTTTCTTTGAGGATTTTTTCAGCTGTGTCTTTTACTTCACTTCTTAGGTTGTAAGCGTTCGCTTCTTCTAGTATTTCTTCGATTTGTTCTGCTTCAGACATTTGTGTTTTTCTTTCTACGGCCTCGTTTCTTAGGCTTATCTTCTGGAAAGAGTCTATAATGTTCCTTCCAATACGCTCTCTCAGTAGCTTCCATCTTGATTTTGTCAACCTTAGTTGTTCTTTTTTTTCTGCCATTTTCATGATATTTGGGTATTTGTAATTTTTCTAGTTTATTATATAATTTTTCTATTTTATCAAATTCAGGATCTATCATTTCTACTAAATACGCCCCATTTTTACTTTTTTCATCATCAAAGTGATATATTATATCCCCATAATCTAAAATATATTTAGTTTTTGCTACTTGTTCTTTTTCTGAGGGCCTCCCTCTGTTTTCTGTTCTTTTATAACTCATGATATTAAATTTCTTTCTAAGAATAGACTATTTAATGTTTTAGTGACTTCATTTACATTTTTAGGATTAATAAATGATGCTTCCTTACCATACATAATTTGAAAATTCTCATTCAGTTCTTTTGATTTAGTTTTTGTTGTAGATGACTGTATAAAATAACTTAATATTTTAACGCCTTTCTTTTTTATATTTTTTACTGCTTTGGCTGTATCTAATATTGCTTCTTCTCCTCTATAATTTAAATCCTTCCCCATTTCAAATGTTGGGTAACCATCACTCATATTAATTAAATAACTATCAAGATAATAAGAAGAATTAGGTATAAATTCATTTAATGCATTTAAACACATTCCTTCGGGTGTTAATCCATTACATTTATAGTGTGCCAAGCGTTTTAGGTCTCTTAATGTATGTTTTTTACTATCAAAAGCCAAAATCAATAATGGTATATGTGCATTCATTGATGATGAGGTTGGGTTTTTACCTGATGTTCTAATAGATATAGTTAAATCAATATTGTCCATTTTTAATGCAACATAACCTAATGCAACTGTATTAGTTAATACTTGCCACCATTTTGTACCTTCCATACTTCCACTACCATCAATTGTAACGTGTAAACTGATAGGCTTATAGCTTGATCTGTCTATTTTGTAGAATAAATCTTCTTCAAAACCAGCAGCATATATTCGTCTAGGATCAATTTTCCCTGATTTTAATCTTTTAGATGCTAATGTTATTTGTTCGTTTCTAATTTGTAATTTATGTAATAATTTTTTACCTATATTAATACCATCTTCTACTTGTTGTCTAAACTTAAGATCATTTATACTAAAAACATCATATAAATTTGATTCAATAATGGAAGGTGTTATACCCTCAATAACATGTACAGGACATGATGTATCTAATACTTTAACATCATTAATTTTAATATTAGATTTACCAATAGCTTGAACTTGTTTTTGTTCTTTTTTAGTTAAGGTTGTTTTGGGTGTTTGACCTTTTAAAAATTTTTCTTGTTTGCCAAATACTTTCTTTATATCTTCTCTTGAAATTTTATTATGTTTAGCATTTGCTCTGTTTTGCTGCCCTTGGTGTTTAGAATCTTCTCTTTTTTGTATAGAAAAATGCATATTCAATAATTGGTATATTGTAATAGCAAGTTCTAATGAATCACGAGTATTTTTTAATCTATCAATATTTTTCAAATCAACAGCTTTATATATTGTAGGTAAACAATGTAGTGCCGTAGGGTCAGCATTTTTATTAAACATATTAATAATCCTAAACATATAAGATTCCCAATTCTCTTCTCTATATTCTTTACCTTGTAATCCTTTATCTACTATTTTATTATAGTAGTATCTCTCATACATTGAATTA
>Ga0208299_1001239_pt1 | contig 19579 bp, 9 predicted proteins | sample 15_taG_FD_184089 | JGI IMG/M metagenome (GOLD analysis project Ga0208299, IMG submission 184089) | Marine viral communities from the Subarctic Pacific Ocean - 15_ETSP_OMZ_AT15312 metaG (SPAdes) (version 2) | ecosystem: Environmental > Aquatic > Marine > Oceanic | place: Pacific Ocean | collected...
GTATAAAAAATCTTACAAAAGATGCAGATAAAATAGATAAATGGCTAGTAAAGGTATATAATAATGAAACCAAGATCAGGAAAAAATAAAGGAAGAAGATTACAAAATTTCGTAAGGGATATGTTGCAAGATACATTTCCAGATCTTCATAAGGACGACATTAAAAGTCAAACTATGGGAATGCCTGGAGAAGATATTGTATTGTCTCCAGCAGCTCGCGATATTATTCCTTATAGTTTTGAATGCAAGAACGTAGAGCGACTGGATCTATGGAAAAGTCTATCACAAGCTGAAACTAACTCAGCAGATAGAGAGCCTGTATTAGTAATAAAGAGGAATCGAAGTAAAGTATATGCAATATTAGAATTAGATACTTTCTTAGATTTAATTGGGAATAATAATGAAATATAGATATATAGCTCAAAAAACAAATAAATTAAAAATAATGAATAATCTTGAACAACAGAGTGCTTATTTATTATTAAAGCAAGTATTAATAGATGTAAATAGCTCTAATCCTAATTGGCAACAAGTTATAGATAAATTATATATTATAATTAATTCTATAAAAGGCCTTGTTAAGTAAACCAAAGATAGTAGGGGGAGGAAACTTCCCTTACTATTAAAATCTATCTAAAGAAGCTAAAATAGATTTCATATTTAAATCTTTATATGGATTTTTTTGTGATTTAGGAGCAAATGAATACCCTAATTTCATAGCTGCAATTTTACGTAATTCTCGTTGTTTTTTAGTAGGAAACACACCAAGTTCAAGTTGTAGTGCATCAATAAAATTCTTTTTAACAAATACAGGCCATGAATAGGTCATAATTCTAGCTAATTGTGCATTAACCAAGCTTATATCTTGATATGTTTGAAACTTTTCTTCAGTATTATAATGAGAAATTTCTTCAGAAGATCCAAACTTTACTTCATTTTGCATATATCTGTCATTTAATTCAGCTATGCCTGTTAACCAATTTATATTTGGTCCTAAGAAGTAATATCCTCCTTGACCAAAAGTAGCTTTATCCAATTCAGCTACTTCATCTGGATTATCTCTATCTGTTGTTAACCATTTATAAATTACATTACCTGTTTCCAATACATCATTATTAAACAATTTACCTATATTACGACCAGTTGCAATAGATATACCACTCATAGTTGCATTTAACATTCCAAATCTTAATAACTTCCACGATTCTTCAGAAGTAAAATCACCAGCTTTAATAGATGCCATGCCTTCTTTACGCCATTTATTCATCAAATCAAACATTGAAAATCTATAATGCATAAACTGACCTAAAACCTTCCCTCCACCACCTCGCAAAACTTTAGCTCTATTCCATGCGGCATATTCAAAATGCATATCTAACGTAGCATTATAAGCCATACGACCTGCTTGATTTTCAATCCACACATCCTTAGCTTGTTTAGACAGGTTGTCAACACCCATTTTCTTCTTAACCCAAGAATCTCCCATAAGAGATAAATTTTGATATGCTAAAGCATATGCAGTTTTAAAAGTACCATGTCTATTAGCATCTTCAACAACTCTATGCATTACCGCAGATTTACTAGCAACCTTACTTGTAACATCTGCTATTTTTCTTGTAGCTTTTTCAATGCCATGACTTGTATCTCTTACTAATTGACCTTCAGAATTTACTCTTAATCCTCCACCAGTAAAATAACTATCCTCTAAGGCTCCGCGAGAAGCAGAAGATAAAGAACCATCATCTTTAAAGGAATCAATAAGTTTAGAACGAATACTTTTACCATCAAACCATTGTAGTCCAAATTTTTGCAATTGACGTGTTACACTTTGATTGTTATGACTTTCTTCTCCTCCGGTATAAAATTTTCGAGCTTCATTTACGCCTTTAGCTCCATATTCAACAAATTCATAAAATCTTTGAGTAGCGTTACGAGCTGCAGATCTTAAATTTCCACCAAGCAATCGAAAATATGTTAATGAAGACATAGCTCTAACTAAATTATCTGCAACACCTTTTTCATGAGGGGTAACTTCTGCAAGGACATCATAAATACCAGTTATTTGTTGAGCCATGCTTTGGATGGATTCAGTAAGTTGTTTATCTCCAGATGCTTTAGCGGGCTCTAAATGATCTTTCACTAACGCATTAAAAGCATTTTTAAATGTTGATTTTACATGAGCTCGATAATTAAATGTTCCAATATCTGATGCATATTGTTTAAGAAAATGTACCGGATCTACACTATATTTATGGTCTTCTAAAATATTTGATCGTGACTTAACACGATTAACAAGTCCATCCATTTTATTTAAATGCTTTGTAATATCTGCTGGAGTTTCTAATGAATCTGAATCAAAACTCTTTAACATTTGGTTCATAATTTTTACAATACCTAAAGTATACTTAGGCATATAAAGTTTTAAATGTGCATTTTTTGCATCAGCAGTAGAAAAACCTAGAGTCATTAATGCTTCAGTGTCTTTATATATTTCTCGATCAGCTATAGGGCCTTTTTCTGCTTTAGATTCTTCAAATTCTATCTTACGAATCATCCCCTTTAGTTTGTCAATTACACTTTTCCATTGATTAGCATCAGGATTATTTTTAGCCATAACTTCTAACTTACGTAATCCTCTAATTAAACTAGTTGAGCCACGAGTACGCAAATTCTCATAATCTCTAAGCATCATCTTAGCATATGCTTTTTCTTTAATGGATAATTTCTTTTCTCCAAGTATAGGATCGTGAATAGTTATTTGATCAATAGACTGTCCTTCTAATAATTTTACTAGTGCTATATTAGCATTACCTGCTCCTGACTTGTAAAAAGTAGTAAAATCTTTATTAATCTCATTTACTTTACTTAAAGCTTGTGCACGTTGAGATTTAGATAGATTGACATCAGCTGCTTTTTGCATATACAAATCATAACTTTGTTCCAGCTTTCTTAATTTCTTTTGATCAGAACCTAAAGATTTAGCAAAATCAGCAAAATAATCAATAAATGAATTTATACTTTTTGTAGAACCTTTACTGAAATCTCTAAAAAATGAAGTTTCATCTGTAATCTCCATATCAAATTTCTTTAACTCAGGAACAGATCGTAACGTTGCCTTGGGTAGTTTAAGAGCTGCTATAATAGGATTCCCATGATGCAATCGTAATGTTTGATTATATTCTGACAGCCCTGCTTTAAACTTTCGTAAATCTGACATATTCATTTTAAATTCAGTGGGATCCATACTTGTCTTAACATACTTATCATAAATGAACTCAAAAGTTTCACCATCGTTCCAATTAGATTTTTTTACATGTTCATATCCTATGCCTTTATCCCAATTTTCAGCAAGTTTTTTCATCTCTTCGCTAATATGTTGTTGGACATCAACACCAACTTTTCTTTCTTTTTTTCTCAAAAAAGCTTTTAAATGGCATATAAAATTACTCATTATCTATTTACACACTCCCATTTTCGTTTGTATAATTCACTAGCACTCTCCTTATGTATAGAACTTTTATTTCCCCATTGTCTATGTTTAGAACTTTCTAAATCAATAGTACTAATAACAGTATTAGATTTTCCTAGCTTACGATCACCTTTGATAGTTTTAATAAATTGCTGATTTAAAGGTATCCCCGCAGATTCTAGTACTTTAGAAGCCCTATAAAGAGTTACTCCATCTACCATAGGATCTCCCTCAGCCCATTTAACTAAAATTTCAGCAGCTTTTACTGTATTTTTATTACTATCTTCTAGCTTTTCATATACTGAACGATCAACATGTCTATCAGTAGTAAGAAATCCATTCTTCATAACATCTGCTGGCTCTGTAACAAACCTAGATTCTACTAAATGGATATCTTTTACTCCCCATTGTGATTCTGCAACTGCAACTTTTTTCAATCTAGTAACAGTATTAAGAATTTCTTTGGCTATTTCAGCATCGAATCCTTGGATACCTTTAATTTTCCCTTGAGCAACTTTAGCTAAGAATGAATACGTTGCCTCTGCAAATTGACTTTCTTTATATTTATCCCCTGCAACAGTACGTCTGCCATATTGATCAACTACAGCAGTTATAGCCGTAACTTTCCTATCAATCTTAGGAGTTAACAAACTAAACATAAAAGCAAATTTCCCAATATCAGGAGCACCTTGCTGTCCATTTTGGATTAAAAAATTATTTTCAATTTCGTATATAATTGCATCCTGAATTAACGCTGCACGCTCTTTAAATCCTCCTTGATTGAAAAATGCAATCTTATCAGCAGCTCCCATAGCAGTAGATAGAACTTCACTATATGATCCCAGAATCTCCCTATCATATCTTGTTTGGTTCATCTTAACACGACTACCATCTTGAGCAATATAGGTAGGAACACCACTTAACGCTAAGTATGATGCCTTTAAACCCCCGTGTTGAATAGGATCAACAACTTCAAAACGACGACCATTTAAAACTAATTTATCAGTTTTATAAATATCTTTTTGAGCTCGCTCTCCTGCACCAACAACTTCAACTATTTTACCTTTTCGCAAGACAACTACCGGCTGCTTATTGTAATTAATAAACTTATAATTACCAGAAAATCCTTGATGTTTTATTAATTCTCCAGGCTCAGGCATTGCTCCAAAAGTAGTAGTTAATGCTGCTTCTAATTTAGTCTTAACCTCTACCAGTCTATCTTTTCTAGCTTTCAAACTAGTATAATCAGGAACGCCTTCCAAACTTACATTGCCCTTGGTTTTACTTATAACTTCATAAATATCCCTATCTATTTGAGATAATTGCTTGTCTAAGTCAGCTAAATGTAAGATACCAGCTTCATCAGCAACATATTCCTTTAAAGATTTATTTATTATATTATTAACCCATGGTTGAGATTTGTCAAATCCTTTGTAAAGGCTATTTTCTACATCAAAACCATGAATAATATAATGCTCAAATGCTGAAAGTCTATCCATACTTCTAGTTTTAAACTGATTTAAACGTTGTTGTGTTTGCTGTGCATGAATTTCATGTAAGTTTCTCATAGCAACATCATATGGATTTTCCGAAACAAGATGATATTTTTGTGCAGATTGTAACCCTGGTGACATATTAAATTTTAAGCCATCGTAAGAATCTGGATAGACTCCCATCCATTCTTTCCTTCCATCTAAAGCATAGCCTAAATCAGTAAAAGCTTTGTTAAACTCGCTTAGGCTAGACTTATGCGTAGTATTAAAGCTATCAGAACTAGCTCCTTTATTAAGTGTTAAATATTTATTAAGTGGTGAAACCAATCTTGTATTGATAGCATGTTTTATTTCTTGAAATTCATTAGAATTAAGTTCTTGAGTTGTAATGCGAGTTTCCTTGCCATCGCGATCCCTATGGTAGATTTCAAAAATACCATCTTTACCAAATAAAATTGCATCTTGAGCACGTTGTGCTCTTTGAGCATGCTCTAAACGAGGGGCATTAGCATATATATCAATATATCTTTTAGCCATCTCTGCTATTTTATCTACAGTATTAATATACCCTGCTCGATCGTTAAACCGAACAGTTCTAGTAATATGACCTTCTTCAAATTTACCAATCATATTATCTTTAGCAAATATATTAGCTAGATAAGTAATTGTTTGATGCATTTTAACAAATTTTCCACGAGAGAATGTGCCTCCATATCGCACTGCATCTGAATGAGCATCTGAACCCTGTAATGGTATTTGTTTTTCAAATATTTCTTCAAACATTCGACCTATAGACTCTTCATTGCCTTTAGTTAAATCATATCCAGCTAATCTTCCAGTTTCTTTTAAGAAAGAACCGGGAGCTGCATTATAGCTAAATGATTTATCCATATCAAAATCTGAATCTTGAGGAGATATAGCATCTACATGATTCATTCGACTAACATTGCCTTCATTCTTATTTAATGACCCTGAAATAATATTTCCATTACTGTCATATTCACCTTTAACTTTAGCCACTACAATATCACCCATCATCATTCTAGGTTGTCTAGAATTGAGTGTGCCTATGTGGATATCTTGCGTATAAGTCGATCCAAAATTTTGCTTTCTAACTTGATTATAGTTATCAGCCATTACAACAGCTTGATCCATTGTAATAGTGCCCCCATTAGTAGCATGGTCAAGAAATAAATCCTGGTTATTTTTAGCATCACGATACACTTTGGCATTAGCAACTCTTATTTTTTCAGCTGCTCCAGCACTCAAGCCAGCAATAGTCGGTAAGTCAAGAATCTTATCTGTCCAAAGATCATATGTGTTACCTTCTTTAGTTATACCCATCCCTTCAACAATTAAAAGGTCTCCACTCTTAACGCCTCTAGTTTGAATAAAAAAAGCATCTGCAGTTCGAGAGTTTCCTGAAGCTGGATTTATTCCTTCTAGTTTTTGATGTGGCAATTGATATGTAATTTCTTGAATTAATGGAGTACCTAATCCTTCAGAGCTCATACCTCCTTTGGTATTTCTCCCATTCTTAACCCCAAACACTTGAAATGGTTTTTGTCCTGCATAATATGACATTTGATATTCACCAAAATACTGTACTGATCTCATCTCTTGCCCTGCATGGAGACCTAAAGAAAAAACAGACTTTATAGGAGCTCTTAAATTGCCCATATCAGCTTGCATTATATCTATAGATCCATCATGCACAATACCAGCTCCTACTTTTCCATTGTTAATAAAATGAGAAATCATTTGAGATTCAATTTTTCTATGCATCCAAGGATCAGTCATTAATCCATTTTGCTGAAGTACATAATCTAACCCTGAACCGGAAAAAGTTACATCTCCGTCTTTAGCTCCAGCTCCAGCTAATTCTCTTGCCAATTCAGTACTATAAATAAGATTATTAAATTTTGCGCTTACAACCTCTCTATAATTATCTAATTTTTGTTTAGTTCCAATCCATTCTGCCATTCCATTGTTATGTTTCATATGGACAGCCGTATTATTACTGATCATTGGGTCATGTTCTTTAGAGATATTCCTAAGAGAAATTGCAGAAAATGGTAAATGTACTACCGATCTATTATTGACATTTTTGGGATTTACATTATTAAAAACATAATCCACCCAAGATCCATTAAGTGCAGGGTCTCCAACTGCAAGTCCTGGCAAGGTATGTTGCATGCCTTTATTCTCAGAATCTTTAAACCATTCTCCATTTTGAGTCTTCATGATATTAATCTTATTAGCAGACTCAAATGTTAACATATCTATTCCAAGTTTATTCAATATAAGTTCTATCTTTTCATTATATTGAAAAGAAGTTTTCCCATACCATTCTTGAAGTCTTCCAAATTTTGGACTCGCAATATCAGTTTCAATATCAGTATGTACAATAACAGGCTTAATGGCTCCAGATTTAAATCCAGTCACACCATTTTTTGCATCATAATAAACCATATCTTTTGATATACCTTGCATTGACATAGAAGCAAGCATTAAATCTTTAGTTATAAAAGTATGCCCATCTACAATTGATTTACTTAATGTTGCAAAGTTTTTTAATTCCCTATCTAATTGATCTTGTGTAATCTTCTTAGTCTTAAAATCTTCATTTAATTGCATTTTAAACCTCTCAATAGAGGAGAAAATATTAACTCCTGAATTATAATCTAATTCATCAGCAATAGATAATGATTTAATCTTTCTACGTTTACCAGTCACAATATTAGGCTCAATCCATTCTTTTACCTCTTCATAAATATCTTGATGAAATTTACTTTCAGCATTACGATAGAATCCAGCTACTTTATCTAAATTATCTTGAGTACCTACAAATCCTTTAGATGCCCCCATCTTCAAACGTTTCCATCTATTTTTAAACTCTTTATCGCTTACTCGACCATGAATATTAACTAATTCAGGAATAAAGCTAGGCATTTCTAATAATACATTAGTTAATAGGATCGCATTTTCAATACTTTCAACTGTCATAATTCCATTTTTAGGAGCAAGGATTGTATTTAAAAATTGATTAATTTCTTTATTACTTTGAATAGCATCAACATTATTAACATTTCCATAAATTGCTCTTAAGCGTTCGTATAAATGACCTGCTGGAGTTTGTTCTGTAGGTTTATTAAAAGCAGTAATAAGTTTTTCTCTAATACCTCCTTGTATGCCACTATCAACACGAACCATTATACTTGTAGATTCATTCAAGTCAAGAATAGTATACTCAGGTTTCTGACCAGTATCTCTATAATCAATCTGATGCATTTCATTAATTTGTTTTTCAGTAAAATTAACTTGAACTTGAGGATCTACTATTTTATACCCTTTACCATCTCGTCCGCCATTTCTAATATCATTTTTCATAGTTTGATATTCAGTATCAACCAATATAGAATGTTTTTTACCATCAACATCAATAGAACTACTATTTAATACATATATGTTACTATTGTCCACACCTAGCCCACCAAGATGATTAATTAATCCTGTTACACCTTTATCATAAGATAATCCTAATGGTTTACGTGATTGAATTAAAGTGTTACTGCTCATATCAACTGTAAGATGTTTTACAGGGGTAGATGATAGTTGAGCCATAGTTGCAGTATAAACATCCATCTCTATTTCTTCTATAGAACGTTTATTTGTAACTGCTCCAGACTCTTGATCAGCTAATATTCGTAATTTCAATGCTTTGAAGACATACTCATTATACCTATCTGGATTTAATTGAGTATGTTTAATGTCTTTACTGAAAGAATCTAAGGAAGCTTTCATAGAATTAATTTGATCATGTATATTTTGACTGATTTTTACAGTTGTATCGTAACTACCATAAAATTGAGATAAAAGATCATTAACATGTGTTTTTAATACTTCAATTTCAGCTTGATTATCTTTAGTGAATTGAAGTGTTGAAGCCATCTCCTCTGTTGAGATTCCATATTTAAGACCAAACTGTGCTGAAGTAATACGCAAAGGGCTATCTATAGCATCCTTGCCGAATTGTTTTTTAGTTTGCTCTGAAAGTAAAGTTTGAACACGATCTTCTATAGCTTGTTCTGTGTAATGGTTTGCCTCTAGTTTTTTATACACATCCATTTTAAGATCTTGTAAATGCTTTGTATATTCCATCAATCTTGGAAGGTCTGCTTTACTACTAGAGATATTAGTCATTATACTGTGCAATTCGTTCATTTTGGGGGTATATGCATGCATAACTAAAGCATCACCACTATCTTTTGCCTGCTTTAATGTCCCCATTAGATCTCTAATTGTTGTTAAAGAAAAATTTAAATACTCTTCAAGTTTCTTACTAGCCTCTGTCATAGGGGCATACTGGCTACTTGCCCCACCTAAACGTATTAACTCTAATTGGTTCTTCAAGCCATGTTCTACTACTAAAGTTTGATCAAGCACGGAACTAATACGATGACCTTGAGTGTAAATGTTTTCAGATCCAATACGAGCAATTTGTAGAGTTTTAAACCAATCTTCTCCTGAAATAGTTTTTTCATTAGTAGGTTTGATAAATTCAATTTGCCCAAATTTAGCATCTGCTACAGCTAATGTGACATCATGATAGAATTTAATATTTGCATTATATGCTTCTGGAGTTATTTTACCAGACTCTTTTAATGCGGAAAGCTCAGAATCTACAGTTTTAAAATCAGGGAGTTGATAGCGTCCTGTTCCAAAGCTTTGATTAAACACATCATCTGTAAGTAACTTCTGTAACCCAGTTTGAATATGAAAATTTAAGTTAGAATTTTGCAATTCCAATTTATTTAAGCTCATTTTCTGAGTATAGTGTTTAAAGTAAGAAAATACTTCTGGATTCGTAAAGACATCTCCAGTGATATTTGAAACTTCATTGTATAATTCTTTAGCTTGCTCAAGAGTAATTTCATTCTCACTAACATTACGTTTTGTTAGTGGATTACTGAGAACATTAGCTTCATGTAGGATTTCTATAAATTTTTCAATTTCACTTCTTTCTTTTCTCTCTTCTAGGGTGAGCCTATCAGACTCAACTTCAGTCTTAATCTTTGGAGATTTCTTCCCTCCTACGAGTTTATCTATCTTTTCCTTGGTTTGTCCAAATAACGAAGCTTGCTCTCCATCTCTAGGATCCCCAGTAATAAGTGAATAAGCATCACGACTTTGTTTAATATTATTTAAATTAGATGAAGCTAAAAACCATGAGTCATTTAAGAAAATCCTTGTATCTTTAGCAACACCTTTATTGCTCCATCCTTCTCCATGCACAAAATCCATTAACAAATCAACATGACTATCCCAAGATTTAACAGCATCTGTTTTCTGTGCTTCAGTATATTCTCTTGGGGTAGCAGCATCACCCTTTTTAATCCATCCTTGCTCTGATCCGTAATGAAGTATAGTAGATAAGGATAGCATAGCGTCCCAATTGTTTTCAAGATTAAGTTCTTGCAACTGAGTGATATCTTTCAAATGCAAAACACCATCTTTTACAATCACATCCCCTTCATGTCCCATAGATTTATACATATCTACTACCAATGATTTCATAGTCTGAACAGGGATAGAAGTATCTTTACTTATATTAGATAGTTGCCATTCTAATATTTGATCAGCATAGTTATGAACGCTTAGTTTTTGCCCCGCAAATTCAATGCTTGAAAGAGATTCTATTACTTCGATAGCCTGATCCGCTGTTAAACTATTTAAATTCATTTTATCTTTGCTATGTGCATTGCCTAATGCTAATATTTGTTCTGCTATATATAATTTTTCATTTAAAACATCTAATTCCCCACTCTTAGTAGACCCGTCAGGATTTAAGAATTTATCTGGATTTTTTAGAATGTATTGATCTTTAGCTTGATCCAATGTGCTAAAGAAATTTTCTCCATCAGGAGCTTTACTAGGATTTTTTTCAGACACAATGTGAGGATTTAATATATCACGAACTTGTTGGACTTCATGACTTGTATCCATAGCAGAACCAAAAATATCATTAGGATTAGTTTCAGGCCCTAAATCGCCATATCTTTTTAATATATCCCATCCTCGATGAGGATCTCCTCCATACCCTTGCAGTCCTCCTGTAATACCTTTTAATTCAGAATGTTTATGATTAATATATTGATCTACATAACCACGTTCAAATCTATTGCTTAACCAATTCTTTCCTTCCTTATGTGTATAGAAAGAATGGGGTGTGCGTGTAAAATATGCAGCTGTTAATAAATTCATAGTTATTTCAGTTTTATCTCTGCCAAAAGTATCCCACCCAAAGTGTCCATAACTTAAAGACTCTGCAATATTTGACATATTCATAGCTGCAGTACCAGCAATCATACGCGGAAGACTTTTCCACATTTCTGATCCCCACTCTTTAGCAAAAGCTCCAGGAGCCTCCTTTAAAAAGATTCGTCTAGCATCAATTAAAAAATCTCTCATCTCCTCCCTTGGAGCAGTTCTCCACCAGCGATGATGTACTTTTGCATATTGCCCTAATATGGGGTGGCTACTCATTAAAGTTTTGCCAGCAACTCCATCCATAACTTCAATAGCAACACGCATTTCTTGTGTTGTCATTTTAGGGACAGACTTCATAGAGCGATATGCACCTCTAAATAGTTCCCCAGCCTTCTTAGTTAATCCTAACTGACTACCACCTTTAATAAATTTAATTGGACCAAATACAGAAAGTATTTTTGCCTCATCCCAAGCATGGTGTAATATATTAGACATAACAGCATTTTCAGTATATTCTCCCCCGTACTGATCTGCACCCTTATAACCACTATAATGCCTATATATCTCTGCTGCACCCTGTCTTAAAGCTCCCAAGTGAGCACCTACTACTCCTTCATATACAGCAGCAGCAGCCACTTTACTAGCCATACTATCTCCAAACCAGTTAGTAAACGTAGCTCTCATAATAGCATGAGCATCTTTTGGATTATTATGCGATAGAATTTTATAAACTTCTTCTGAAACTTCTCCAGCAATCTTGCTATCAAGCTTAAATGTCGATGCTAGTTCTCCTGCAATTTTGGCATGTATTTGATTTGAAACAGATTCGTTACCACCTTTAGCAGCTAAATTAGCTAAATCCAATCCTTCATCATATAACTTAGTAGAAACTTTTATAATCTCATCAGATTGGTTTTGAACGATCTGTCCTGCTTTGCTTGTAGCTTTACTTGCTAATCGTTGACTACCATATTCAGCAAGTTCACGCGAAGCTTGTTTAGCTAAAACTTTTGTGCCTCCGCTAAAGGCTTTAGCTCCTAATCTAACAGAACCACTAGCAAGTCTACCAGCAGCACCAAAAGGTGCTAACATACCTAATGCCGTACCAATACTATAGCCTATTTTACCGCCAGTTGTAAGTTCTTCCCACTCATTTGCCTGCCCAAAAGAAAACCTATTTTCAAGACGATTATCCTCTGTTTTATCATCTTTATCTAACGCATCAGTGCCTATATCCATCAATCCTAATGTCCCGCCACTTGCACTATCAGCAGTCCCCCACACCAATTGACCTAGCCCTTCCCAAAGATTTTCACCTAACCCTGCATCACTTCTGTCAACAGCTTGCTTCTTCTCTTCTTCTTGTTGTAGAAATTGTCGTTGTAAATCATAATCTATTAAGTCTCTATATCCCATTATTTATCCTTTATGGTCTTTCAAATAATTCAGATTCTAATCCTGGAAATTCTTCTATTAAAAAATCATTTAATCCATTTTTTAGCCCATCAGGATCATCTAATGGACGTTCACCATTCGACATATAATATTCACTATTCACATATTGGTGCAATACGTCTGCCATGTCAAGTTGTTTAAAGGATTGGTTTGAAGTAATATGTTGTATTGACTTTAATGCCCCAAGAGGATTTTGATCAAATACTGACCATACTATATCTGCTTGTTGTCTCAGTGTATCACTTCGTTGGGAGTCTTGTAATGCAATAATTTTATTCTCTCCCTCTGTTGCAACCTGTTCTCTTCTTTTCTTAAGTGCTTCAGTCATCATTTTATCTACAGTACGATTTCTAACTTTTCCAGCATAAGGAAACAATGAGGGTCTAGAAGCTAAATCATCTAATTTAAGTAAATCTTCATAGCTCATATGTTCTAATAATAACTCATCCGGTAAGGGATGTTTGTACCCCCGATAGATATTCTGGGGTTTTGCATTCATTGCTTTTAAGGCAGCTTGTTTACTCTCAGAGTCTTCACCATATAGCTCATTTATCCACGCAGGGTCAAGAGTTCTTAAAGTCCCCATAGCTTCATCCCATGTCTTGCCACTAGAGGGTACAATTGTCTTGTCACTAGAGGGTACAATGATTTTCTTAGCTGACTCATCGTTTTTAGCTTCACTAGATATGTCTAGGCCTTTAATTTCTTCATCATCTCCGCCTTCACCTGTAATTCCAAATAAACTAGAAATTGCAATTCCGCCTTCACCTGTAATAGCTCCTTCTCCTGGCACAAGTCCTTGTATAATTAAATTATGGTGATTAGCAGAGCGAGTGATAAGGTCATTAACCAAATTATTATTACTTATATCAACTCCAAAATATTTAGTAGCCACACTCTCAACTCTATTCATTGCATGCTGTAAATCATCGGGGTTTCCAGCATATTGGGAATCATTTTGCATATCTACTAATTGAGTATAATTCGATTGTATATCGGCTAATAATAATCCATAGTTTTGCAATCCTGGGGCATATGCATCGTTACTATCTCTAAATACATCACTCATAAGATTGTGAATACTGTCAAATTCATGCAATGCTATCTTTTTTCCTTTGGGAGTTAATAAGTCAACATCTTGACCATTCAATGCATAATATATATCCGAACCTATTTGCTCTTGTTGTAAACGAATAATTTCTTCTTGTTCTAAATATTGAGCCTCTAAATCTGGGTTTAATTTAAATGCCTGATAATCGGCAGCAAGGCTTGCAACAGTTGCTGATAAATTTTCATAGCCATCTTGGGCAAAACTACTTAGCACATTATAATTATCATCAATTTTAGAAGCACTAACGTTAGATTGATTCTTACTAACAATCAATTCATTAGCCTTTTTAGTAGCTTTCTGAGAAGCTAATTTAACCTCAGCAGTTTCTAATGCTATTAACTCTTTATTGCCTGCTCTAATCAATTTATCCTTAACAGCATCTTGTCCTGAAAAGTAATCTTGAGCCCAATCATTACTTGAAATAAAGTCTTTTGCTAAATCAGGATTTTGTTCTTCAAATCCAGCTAAAGTATAATCTGTTTCATCATACCGAAGAGGATCACCTGTTCCACTAGCATAATCTGCTCCATCGGAAAAATAAGTATCTATTGTTTTTAAAACATTAAGTCTACTATTTAAATCAACTAAACCTTGAGTATATCTAGCTTTTTCATCTTTAACTACTTGGACTTCATCCTTCAATGCTTTTAAATAAGGCACTGTTATTGACTGAGCTACATCTTGAGCATTACCAGATTGAGCTTCTTCTGGTAATTGATAAGTTTCACCTGTTGTCTTTTGGTACTCATTAACTTTAGAACGGTAAGCTGACGATAGCTCATCTAATGATTCTTCCTGTCTAGATAATTGATGCGATATGATCTTGCTTTGAGCTTCTATACGATCTCTTTCTATACCGTATTCCATCTGTTTATATTGCAATATTAATTGTGGTAGATCATCTAGAAATGTAGCTAATGCACTCTTTTCGTATGTTATATTTAATGCCATATTATACCTCTTTATAGTCTTTCTTTAAAATACCCCAAATCTCACGATCTATCCATTCACCATCCTTATAGGCATATTCTCTCTCAGTGCCTTCATGTGTCCATCTACCACGTTTATAAATAGCATTCATCTTTTTATTATCACTATAAGTATGTCCATATAATCTATGCAAATTTAAAGTATTAAATGCATACTTAATAAAAGTCCTTAAAGCATCCGATCCATGCATACCATTTTGATATTCAGTATCTATACCTACTATCCCAATATAGGCATTATGTCTAATAGAATGAATATTATTTAATGTTATAAATCCTATTATCTTCTCCTTCAACATTATTGTAAATGCTTTTGCTATTGTTCCAGGTTCTGTCATATACAAAAAATTTGCTAATCCCTGTAGTGATAGTTCTTTATATGTTGTAGAAAATGTAGAACCTATATCATCTTGCATTAATATCTTGTATATACATGGTAAGTGAGCTTCTTCAACAGTAACTAAACTAACATTTCTCCCCTCAATCATTATTTCTTACCAGTATCAGCTTCGTCAGCTTGTTTTAAACGTACAACATTACCAACATCTGAATAAAGTTTATCTATTTGCTTTTCTTGTTCTCCATATATTGAAGAGCCTAAACTAGTATTTGCACTTGTTGCATCTGTAGTATATGAATTTAATAATTGATTCTTTTGTGATTCCAATGCTTGATTAACAGTACCTGAAGTAGAAAAATCAGTTTGTGATGCTACTTGATTAGTTTCGTTCATAACTGTGTTTATTTCGTTCCCAGTAGATATCTGTAATTTATTTAAGGTATCTGCATATCCTTGGTTCAGGATGTCAAATGGTTTTTGCTGTAATGGTGTTAGATATTTTTGATATTTTTTCCCTAACCCAAATGTATCATCTAAATAAGAACTTAGACTACCTTCTTGTTGCATTTCCCATAACTTAGTATAATCTTGCGGTCCTGTTCCATTGTCTGTCATATCTATCTCCTAACTATTGGTTCCATGACCATGTTTTTGGTCGTGCCCATGCTTCTTTAGTAAACAATCCAGGTTTATCTATTACAGTTGGTGTAGTTGCTACAGTTGGTGTAGTAAGCCCAGGTGATACATTTTGTGCAGTTACAGGCATTGTTACCTTAGATGGTGTAGTTGCTACAGTTGGTGTAGTAAGCCCAACTGCATCTGATGGTGTAGTAAGCCCAACTGCATCTGATAATTTATTACCTAGACCAGTTGTTAAAGTTGTTTTTATAGCACCAGTGACATTTTCCGGACCGAATGGATCAGTTTCACGTTTTACAGTTTTACGATCAGTTTGAAAAAAATCACCTTCTTCTATTTCCTGTGTGGAACTAGCAATAGCTCCACCAGCTAATGAACCAAGACCAGAGATTAATGCACTAGTTGCCCATCCCATGGGTCCAAACATCACCGGAGCAAACGAACCAATCATTCTACCTATACTGCCAAACAATCCCCTTTTCTTAGCCTGTTTTTCTAATTTAGCCTGTTCTTCTGATGTATCTTTTGCCAATAAGGCTGTTGCGTATGTCATCTTAATCTCCTATTTATATAATTAAACGTGCAAGTAATATATAACAATATTACTCTTAACTACAAGTATTACAATATATATCTATCATTCCTATACTTCTCGGGCTCTTTGGTGCTTTAATTACCATCTTATTCTCCTATAATCCTTCTATTTTCCATGCCAATACTCTTATATATCCACTTGCAATATTCGCATAACTAGTACCTAATGTTGTATTGTCGTAAGTTAATATAGCATCATTTCCTGTTCCTATATTTATTTTATCATCAGATTCCATATATACAGATATTCCACCCTCATAATTACCACCATACATACCTAAATCCTTTGCTATAAAAATCCTATCGCTTGAATCTTTTATATATATCTGCAAAGAAAGCATTTTAGTTTTTAGGTTATGTATAAAATCATAATTACTGCTATTTGATACAGCTATCCATCCACTATCGTAATTTGGTACCTGAACTATCGATTGTGCTTTAGATAAAACATTTACTGGCTCCAATACTTTTTTATAAAGTATATTATTTAATTTTATATATTCCACCACGCCTTCAGATGTACTTCTAAATTCATTCCCTCCTTCACGTAAATCATTTACATTTGGAGCACCAGACTTTAATTGTGACCCTAATGTTCTTTTTTTATTTTCTAACCTGCGTGATTCCTTAGACATTCCCATTATTTCAAACCTTTCAATCTATATATAATAGAGATATCATTAATTTCAAAATCTGCAGCTGCTGTCCCATCAAATATTAACTGAAAACTATATACATTATTAATAGACGATACTGGTTTTAATTCTGCCGGTACCCAATCGTCTGTTCCTACGTTTAATAATGGAGTAGTATCTGAATTAGTTCCATCAGAAGAACCATCAGCAGTAGTCCTATAGAATGGTGACCCTGCATCCGTATCTCCATTAGATTGATATGCTACTGTAACAGCAGACCCATCTCCTTTATACGATATATATACTTTATAAATCTTTTTTCTCTGTGCAGGTTGACCAAAATCCATATCTTTTGTTTTAAAGGAAATAGTAGTAGTAGTAGCAGAAGTTGTAACCCATTTAGATGTTTTTTGAGAAGAACTATTAGCACAAACCATATCTCCATTCCAATCCGTAATCAAATTAGTTTTCAAAATATTTGAAGCTGGAAATCTCTCGAATCCTTGTACCCAAGATTGTGTTGCCAAGTCATATATAAAAATATTACCACTATTGCCAATATCTACACTGTCTGTAGCATCATCTATTACCATCAATTGTCTATCTTTTGGCATATAACCAATAAGAGAAGAGGATCCGATAAATGCACCCCAAGTAGACTGACTAATCTTTTTCATTCCTTTTTTTTCTAATAAATTATGTACTGTTTTGCCATCATACAAATAACATCCAAATTCATTAACCCAAGCTATGCCAAAATCAGTCTTACATACAGCCCCGGGATTGCTGATCCCTTTATGTGTGAACGTTTCTTCCAAAAATTCTACCTCTTGAGCAATATTTATAATATGCATTTTATTAACTTTAAACTGTAATAGACGATCAGCATATTCCTCTAATTTAACAATCTCATCACCATCATTAATACTTACTTCTAATTGATTGTCAATTGGAAAAGTATCAAATTTGTTAACACTTGATTTAATAATACGATCCCCATATACTACCCCATCCTGATAAATATTCCCTGCATATATACGTCTATTAGCTAATACTGCAGTTTTGAATCTAGCATCTGTAGTATCACCATCATCATTTCCAGTTTGTGCTCTATAACTAATAATAGCTAGTGGATCCGGTATATCAAAAATAGCCACCATATATGGATTAGTAGTATTTGGATGATAAGTCCAATCTGTCCAGGAAACTGCTCCTACCTCACGTATCCCCTTTTCCAAATTTACCTCTAACAATAAATATTTATTATTAGCATGATCAGTTTCATGATCCCAATATATATTAAGACCACTTATACGTCTAGAAATTAAGTCTCCAGAAGTACCAATTTCTAGACTACCTTTCAATCTATCATTAGAAGGAAATAATGACTGGAAAACTCCATCAGCATGTAACATAGTAGTAGCAGTTTCTTGTCCATTATCATATACATAACTAGCATACAATCTATAACCTACGGCCAAAGTACAACTACCATCATCATCTGTACCTGAAGTATAAGAATCAGCAACTACAAACTTATCTGTTGTTGCACTTTCCACGGTATAGGTCCCATCAGTAACACTACTATTAAGAACAAATTTAACTATTTGTCCATTCTGATAACCATGTCCAGTAATTTCTACTTCAGTTTTAGCACCGCCATCATATGTAGCTGTACCAACTATAGTATCAGAAGTATGTGTAGTATCCCAAGTACCAATTTGATTTGGAGATGCACTAGTAAACTCAGTCGCCAGTTTTACAGAACCTGATTTAGGACCGACAGATCCATAAGCTGCTGAAGTCCAACCAACTACATTAGTTTGCTCTATAGTATTACCCATTGCTGGACGAGGTACTATTTGATCTTCATTAATCCACTGATCACAACTATGTGCTCCATTAGCATTACGTTTTACATATCCAAGCCATTGTGATCTATTGGTGTTAGTAAAATTTCCATCTACTACCCTTAAATTTCCATCTGCTACATAAAAACACGGTTGAAAATTAGAACTAGTTGCATTAATTTGAATTGAAATATCTCTTACATACCAATCAGTATCAACATTATTTTCAAAAAATACCCTTAAATATCCAACATTAGTAGTAAGTGTAATCTCTTTACTAATCACCTGCCATCCACCACCATCAAGAGAAAATGAACTACTCTCAACACCGCATAATTCAAACTTGCCACCATCCATTACTACATCTGAACCAAATGTAGCTTGTACAGTATATGTTGTACCTATATTTAAACTAAATAAATAATCAGTGCTTAGTTGCCCACCTTCTTTTTCAGTAGATGTAGTACCGTTAATCAACATGGTTGCGTAATATCTATCAAAAGTATCTAATGTAGTATTAGGAGAATATTCTTCCCAATTCCAAGAACCTAAACCAACCTCCAATCGATTCGCTTCAGTAGAAATATATTCTCCACCGGAAGCGCCCCCTTCTGTTAAAGTAATCTTTTGCCCAGAACCCCATCCGCCAGAATTACTATATAAATATATTGCTGCATCATCTGATTCATCATCTGCTACAGCTAAATAATTCTCTCCTGTTAAAGGAGCATCAT